>ENA-UOYA01000120-UOYA01000120.1-activated-sludge-metagenome-genome-assembly--contig:-NODE-120-length-105586-cov-32.808142_pt1 | contig 105586 bp, 110 predicted proteins | sample MGYA00238163_ERZ764804 | MGnify/ENA primary metagenome ERZ764804 (study PRJEB28919, sample SAMN05720223) | activated sludge metagenome | isolation source: Anaerobic digester | place: Hong...
TCGTGTTGACCCTGACGCTGCGCCAATAGGCCCAACCCCCACCAACAATAGCCAACGCCGCGTTCATCATTGATTTGTTGGCGCACAGTCAGCGAATCGCGCAAAGCTTTGTCCGCCTCTTCCAGGCGTCCCAACTCCAAATAGACCAGGCCCAAATTGAACAGCGAGAAGCCCTGTCCGGTTCGGTCTCCCACACGCTGCTTAAGCTGTAATGACTCCTCAAACTGCGCCAGCGCCTGATCATATTTTCCGACACTCAGCGACACACGCCCCAAATTGGTGAGGTGAATGGCCGTTTGCAACACATCGTGTCGTTGACGCGCCATCTCCAACGCGTGGGCATGACTGCGTCCGGCCTCACTGAAATTCCCTTCCATGAAATCCATCATGCCCAAATACATCGTACTCCAGGCAAGCCCCGCCGGGTCGCCAATGGCTTTGCGCAGTTCACAGGCCTGTAGCAACAGCGGACGTGCCCGGTCATATTCCGCCTGATAATAAGCAATAATGCCCATCGTATTCAAAGCCTCTGCCTGCCCGGCCAGGTCAGAAAGTTGAACGGCCAATTCCAAAGCCTGTTGTGCAGCCGCAATCGCCTCAGGATAGTGACTCGTCCACTGATATAAGTCAGCCAAGGCGTTCAACGTCACCATGCGCGCACCTGCATCCTCACCGGCCAGGGTCATCATCTCATCCAAATCCGCCTGACGCGCGGTCTTGTTGCCCAACAACCCATGAATTTGCTGCCGCCGGTAAAGCACATCGAAAATCTTACGCCAATCGGCCCCCCTCTGTTTGAGGCGCGCCAACAACTGAGTGTAATTTTGCAAAGCCGTCTCATTGGCAAACTCACTTTGCGCCTTGTGCCCGGCCATCTCAAGATAACGGATGGCGCGCTCCACATCATTGCTGCGCTCAAAATGATATGCCAACAATTCGCAACGTTGTGCCAGGGCCTCCTCAGCCAGCAAAGTATTGCCCCCTGCAGCTTTCAAAAACAGGTTCTCCATTGCCAGGCCAATCTTACTGTGGAACTCTTGCCGGCGTTGCACCAACAAATTCTCATAGGCCACTTCCTGCACCAACGCATCCGGAAAAACATAATCGGCCAGCGCATCCATTCCCGCCGGTCGAATCAAATCCGAACGCTCCAATTGTGCCAACCAGGAGCCCAATTCATGCTCAGCCTCAACCAACGAATGTAATACATCCTTTTGGAACTGCTGCCCAATGACTGCGGCCAACTGCAACACTTGCCGGGCATCTTCGGTCAGGCGGTCAATGCGCGCCATAATCACACCCTGTAACGTATCCGGTATCTCGATCGCCGCCGTCTGCTGCACCACCCGCCAATAGCCCGGGCGGGCCTCATCCTCAATCACTGCGCCCATCTCCTTGAGAGAGCGCACCACTTCCTCAATGTAAAACGGGTTCCCAGCTGTTTTGGCGAACAATTCGCGTTGCTGCGCCTCACCAAACACAGCCCCCGGCAACAACTGTGCAAACATTTGCGCGCTCTCTGCGGTTGAGAATGGCAGCAATTGCAGTTCTGTGAAGCGGTGCGGATAGGCGCTTGCTGCCCGGTCTCGCAATCGCCAACACCCCTTTTCGCGCTGCTGCCGGAACAGAAAAATTAGCAACAACGGCTCAGCAACCGTTACCTGCAACAAATCCTCAAATGCCGCCAGGGAAGCCTCATCTGCGTAATGCAAATCATCCACAGCCAGCACCAAAGGTCGCTTGCGAGCGGCAGCGGCAAAAAACTCGCGCACCGCCCACAACGTTTGTTTTTGCCGCACCTTCGGGTCCAGGTCTCGCACCCAACGCGCCCACTCTCCCTGAAGTTTCAAATTCAACATCTGCGCCAAAAAAGGCACTGCCTCGCGCGCTGTTTCCTTGCCAAGCAATTCATTGCCAAGCTGCCACAAATTAAACAAAATTTCATCCGGGCTGTCATCCGGCTTGGGCGCCAACATCCCCAACACCGCCTGCGAAATCAGCCAATAGCCCACCTGTTCGCTGAAGGATAAAGCGCGCAAATCCAACCACTGCGGAGGTGTTTCACCCGCCTGAGCATTCAGCCAATCACGACCTTCCGCCAACAAACGCGACTTGCCAAGCCCGCTCTCGCCAACAATGCACACAATCCGTCCACGTTGACCAAGCAAGCCGCGCTCACACGCCTTCAAAGTCTCTAAAGCCTCTTCGCGTCCCACAAAGACCGTCGAAGAAACCATTTGTGACGTTCCAAACTCATCCAGGCGGCGGCGCACCTCATACGTACGCACCAGCGTTTCTTTGCCTTTCACCTTCAGCTCACCGCGATCTTTCAACTCCACGAAACGCTCCACGCGTTCTTGAGTGCGCTTGCTGATAAAAATCTCAGGCCAGCCCGCTTTTGACATCAAGCGTGCTGCCATATTGATGTCATCACCCATCAGAGTATATTCCTGTCGCAGGCTAGCTGCACCCACGTTGCCAGCAAACAAAGTGCCGGTATTGATCCCAATCCGTTGCTGAAAACGGAAAATACCTTCCGGGGTCTGCAAGGCAGAAAAATGGTCTTTGACCGCGCGTTGCATCTCCAACGCAGCATAAACAGCCCGCAACGGATCATCCTCATGGACGCTCGGCGCACCAAAAAAGACGACCAACCGATCGCCCACGGCATATTGATCCATACGCGCCAGCGTGCCCTCATAGCGTTCAACAATCTCTGCCATGTGATTGAAATAACGATTCAGGTGCTCTGTAACCAGCTCTGGCGTCTTCTTGCCAATCGCCTCAATCAAATCGCTCACACCCAGATAATTGGCAAACATCACCGTCACCTGCCGATAATCGGGCAAAATTTGCGGTTGCCCCGGGTTGCTGACAATACGCGCCAGCAATTCAACCGGCAAATAAGGCGCCAAACGTTCCATCCGCTCCGTTGAATGGATGATTTTTGCCTCCAGGCCACCCGCTGGAGCTTCTTCCACATAGCGCAACGTCTCATCTTGTGCCAACAAGGGCGCCTCAACCACCTTGGCAAAGCCAGCGCTGCGCGCCTCCAGCCGCACCTGTTCATCCAGCAAAGCGCTGACTTCCTCGCCGACGATGACTTCCCCCGGTTCAGCCTGATTTTGCGCCTGCTCAGCCCGGTTCACCGTATGCCCCGTCGTAACATAAGACATCATCCCCCAACTGCCCCGCTCCGGGTTGGGCAACGTGCCAATGTGCGCGCCAAAATATTCCCCTGCCGAAACGCCACACTTAATCCGCAAGGTATGCATCTCGCCGCCCGCATCCACAGCAGCGAACTTTGCCATGCATGCTTGCATTGCCATGCCAGCCTGCACGGCGCGCAAGGCAGCATGACGCATTTCGTCATCCGTTTGCGCCGGAAAAAGGCCTAACAAAGCATCACCGCCAAACTTTAACAGCGTGCCGCCATGTCGAAAAAGCGCCTGAACCAATTCATTGAACATGCTGTTGATAATCTCAGCAATGCGCTCTGCTCCCACCTTTCCAAGGCGCTTCAATCGTTCGGAGAGCGGCGTAAACCCCGACACATCGCCAAACACGAACACACCGCGTTGAATGCTGCCCAATGGCTGCCCCGTTGGCTGCGGAGCAACAATCACCGGCCAGGGCAAATAGGTCTGCGTTGTGCGCAGCAGCGCTTCCAAATGGGTAGCCACTGCCTGCAGATCACGCTCATTTGGCTTTCTTTCCAGGGGTTCGTAAAGTGCCTCAGGCAAAAATCGTTTCAAGGCTGACAACTTGGCCTGCCAGGTGACTGTTGTCAGCTCCGCTGCGGCAACCGGTACAGCGGCTTGCTCCACCATCGGCGTTGCAACTGATGTTGCAATGGAGACCGCAACCGGCGCCGCAATCGGTGCGGCAACCGCTATATGCGGCACGGTGCTGCTTCCTGTTGCAACCACAAGCATAGCCCCACAATGAAAACAGAAACGTGCCTGAGGCGGCAACAACGTGTGACAGTTTTGGCAGACAATACCTTGAACCAATAAGTTTCCACACCCAAGGCAAAAGCGCGCCTGAGCCGGATTCATAGTTCCACAATGAATGCATTGCATGAAAAGGCCTCCCAACCATCAATCTTTGAAAAAATTGCCAACTTGATCAAAGCGCCAGACCCTAAGCCTGAAACCGTTTAGCGCCATTCTGCATCCACCCACCCCGTTGCTGATGCTGCGCTACCAGCACCCGCAGCCGCAAAATATTTTGTTCTTTTTGCGCGCCGCGCAAGGTAATGGCTGCATCTGTAAAATAACGGTGCGTTTCCATAAATCGCAACTGCCGGCTATACCACTCTTCTTGCGAAAGCACCACACCCGCGGCTGCCAGCTCACGGCGCAAATCTTGCGAGCGTTTAAAGAAAGATTCCTGCCCCAGGTTATCCAAATCGGCATCCGCCAACAAAGCCTCAAGCAAATTGTGTGGCGTTTGCGGCAATTGCGTCGCCATAATCATGCCCTGAATTTTGCTGATTTGCTGAGGGGTGTAATCAAACTGCGGCAACACTTCTGCCGACATGCGCGCACTGATTTCCTCATGCCCTTGCGTTTGTACCACAAACCCCAAATCATGATAGTACACCGCCGTCAACAACAGCAACGTATCTTCATTGCCCAATTTTTCCCATTTTGCAAATTGTTCCGCCGCCATGCACACTTCATCGCGCGTGTGAAACAGGGAGTGATAAAAAAGCGTCTCTGGCAGCTCCCTTTCCAACCGTTCAAGTGCATAACGACGTGCCGCTTCAAAATTCATCTTCGTTTCTCTTACTACTATTATAGAAGAAATTTGTCGGCAATATAGTGATTCCTGTCACCCAATTTGCAAAAAATACCTACCAATCGAACCATCGAACCGCCCCTCAATGGGTGTATAATGGGAATGTCGTCTTATCAAACTTCTTCATCAGGAGTCAAACCATGATCATCATCCGCAGTCCCCAAACCAAAGAAGAATTCAAAGCCTACTACGCATTGCGCTACAAAGTGCTGCGTGAACCTCTTGGTCAACCCCATGGCAGCGAGAAAGATGACTTTGAACCCATCAGTTTACATTTTGCAGCATTCGATAGTGAAACCGGGCAAATTGTTGGCGTTGTCAAGCTATTTGAAAAAGAGCCCGGTGTGGGCCAATTCTCTCACATTGCAGTTGCCGAAAGCCACCAAAAGCGCGGCATCGGACGAATGCTGATTGAAGCGGTTGAAAAGAAAGCGCTTGAACTTGGCTACAAACGGCTCGGAACCCTCACCCGCCTAACCGCAACTGGCTTCTATGAACGCTGCGGCTACAAACCAATTGGCATCACGGGCGTGTTGTTTGGCAAGCTGCAAATGATGTGGATGGAAAAAGACCTAACAGCATAAAAAAACACCTGGGGCGAGTGACAAACACTCGCCCCAGTGCTTTTCAGCAATTGTTCAATCCATCAAGCTCAAGAGATGTGCTTCTGCGGCACGGTTACCAAACGCATCAGCACGTTCTTAACCAGACCAAACAGCGCCACCAACGGAATCAGCAACCAATCAATCAGGGCGTTCAGGCGCGAAAAACCCTGCGCCACCCACAACAACACCGGTCGGAAGACGCGCAACGGTTTGATGTGCGCATATGCCAGAGCCAATAAAATAGTCCCCACCGAAATGCCAAAGCGCACCCAGTCATTCAATTCAATGTGCGCCAACTCTTCCAGCAACAGCTCAACCCCAATGTTGAAAACCAGCAAATAGGCTGCCTCGCGCAACACCGGTTCACGCTCCACCGCATAACTAAACAAACCTGCCGCAAAGCGCATGAACAAGATGCCCAATGCCACGCCAACCATCACCACCCATAGCTTATCAGAAAGCGAGACCGCCGCCACCACATTATCCAAACTGAACACCAGGTCGGCAATTTCGACCGTGACCACCACCCCCCAAAACGTCTTGGCCTTCACCTCGCGCACTTCCGCGTCCGATTCGCCCTCTTCGGCCAGCCCCAGGTTCTCAAATGCCAGCCGGATAAGATAAAGCGCCCCGAAGATCTTCAGCCAGGGGTTGTGCACAATCAGGCTAGCCAACACCAACATCAACCCACGCCCCAGATATGCACCCAGCAACCCCACCCGCAAAGCAGCAGCCCGTTGATTGCCCAACACACCATGCAACGCATTGCCCACTTTCCGCAGCGCCTTTGGCCACTCAATCGGCTGATCCTGCGGCAAATGAATGACCATTGCCCCCAGCACAGCCGCATTGTCAATTGAAAGCAAGCCTTCCAGCACGATCAATTGCAAAATAATGACAACGATAGACCAATCCATGTCATCTCTCCAGGGCGTGAGAATCAAACAACCCTGTCATTATAATCATATTAACCTGATGAATAGAAGTGAGTATCCGCGCGACTTTGTCAACAAATTACACCCCTCAGGCCCAGCCCAAATGTTTGCGCTGCGCCGGCCTGACAGCATGATGATGCTCTTCTTCATTGTGGTTGTGTTCATGCTCATGATCATGCTCGTGTTCGTGTGGCGCATGAACATGCTCATGCTCTGTCACCTCAATATCCCCCGCCCCCGGCGGCACCACCGCGTCGCCCAACGCTTTCAGGTCCGCATCACTTGCCCCGCGTGCCCGCTCGCGCAAAATCTCTTGAAATGCCTGCGGGTCCAGCAAACCTTGCGTTGCCTGCTCAGTCAACCCACCGGCCTGCTGCAAAAAGCGCGCCTGTTCTTGCACAGAAGCCCCAGCCACCTGTTCCTGCCGGCCGCGCCATTCCTCTGCCCGCTGCGCTTCTGTCTTTCCCATGCGCACGACCGAAATGCGCCGCCGGGCGCGCCCCGAACCACACCCCGGACAAGCCGGTGCCGGCTCATCAAAACGCCGGGCCAAATGCTCAAACATCGCCCCGCAATCCGGGCAATCATACTCATAGATAGGCATTTCTACCCTCCTCTCTCAGCAAGGCGTTGGCAATTCTGACAAACGCCAAACAGCTGCAGCCAATGTTCCTCAATCCGATACCCGCTGCACTGCGCAACCCGATCGAACAAACAGCTTAAGTCATCCCCGCTAAAATATACCGCCTGCCCACAATGCGAACAAATCAGCAAATGCTCATGCCCCTGCATCGCTCGCAAATAACGATGACAACCCTGTGCCTGATGCACCCGCTGAATCAGCCCCAACTCTTCCAATTTTTCCAGGGTGCGGTAAACCGTAACCAGCCCCAGTCGCGGATATTCTTCCCGCGCCCGGTCAAAGATCTCCACCGGTTCCAAGGCACGATCACTGTTCGCCAACACCCCAACAATCGCTCGGAGCGGAGATGTCAGGCGAAAACCCTTTTCTTGCACCACATTCAGCCAGGTTTGCATCAAAGCCGGTTCTTCCATTTTGTCAACTCCTTTGCTTTATTGAAAACCACTATCATTATACTACAGCGGCACACTTTCCGGTATAATTGCCAACAATCACCCTGTTCAGACAACCTGGAGACGCAGCATGGATTATGAGAATTACCTTTCCCCTTTTTCCTGGCGCTATGGCAGCCCCGACATGCGTCACATTTGGAGCGAGCACAACAAGCGCCTGCTCTGGCGAAAGATTTGGGTCGCCCTGGCCGAAACGCAAGCCGAATATGGCCTGATCAGCCCGGAAGACGTCAACGAATTGCGCCAACACAGTCAAGAAATTGATCTCCCTGCCGCCCTGGCACTGGAAGCCGAAATTCACCACGACCTGATGGCTGAACTAAAAACCTATGCCGCCCAATGCCCACAGGCCGGGCGCATTCTTCATCTTGGCGCCACCTCTATGGATATTGAAGATAACGCCGACGCCTTGCGCATTCAGCAATCGCTGCAACTGCTTGAAAACCGCCTGCGTCTGCTCCTACAAGCGTTTGCCAAGCGCATTGAGGAGACCGCTGAACTGCCCATCATGGCCTTCACCCACTTACAACCCGCCGAACCCACCACCCTGGGATACCGACTCTCCAGCTACGCCCAAGACCTGCTAAGCGATTGGCAAACCCTGCGTCAGCTGAAGCGCGAACTACGCGGCAAGGGCTTCAAAGGCGCAGTTGGCAGCGCCGCAGCCTATGCTGAGCTGATGGGCGAATCGCAACTCGATGCATTTGAACAACGTCTGTCTGCACACCTGGGGCTAAGCTTCTTCCCCATCACCACCCAAACCTACCCGCGCAAACAGGAATACACCCTGCTTGCAGCCCTGGCAGGGCTGGGCGCCTCGCTCTACAAGTTTTGCTTCGACCTGCGCCTGCTTCAATCTCCGCCCATTGGTGAATGCAGTGAACCCTTTGGCGCACGGCAGGTTGGCTCCTCCGCCATGCCTTTCAAACGCAACCCCATTCAGGCCGAAAAAGTCGATTCCCTGGCCCGTCTGCTCGCACAAATGCCAGCTGTCGCCTGGCAAAACGCGGCTCACTCCCTGCTTGAGCGCACCCTGGATGACAGCGCCAACCGCCGCAGCCTGTTACCCGAGTCGTTTCTCATCTGTGATGAAATCCTGCTCACCACAACCAGGCTGATCAACGGCCTGCAAATCAACACGGCTGCCATTCAGCGCAACCTGGCCATCTATGGGCCCTTTGCCGCCACTGAGCGCATTCTGATGGCCCTGGTCAAAGCCGGAGCCGACCGTCAGCAAATGCACGAACACCTTCGTCAGCACGCTCTACAAGCCTGGCAAGCCATCCAAAACGGTCAGGCCAACCCTCTACAAGACAACCTGCTCAATGATGCGCTCCTATCCACCTACGTAGACAACGAAAGCCTTCGCACTCTCTTACACGCCGAACAACATCTCGGCTTTGCCCCCACACGCGCCCGCCGCATGGCGGCCCTCATCCGTCAATCTATAGAAGAAGGTTTACCGTAAGCGTGTAATCTGTAACTGGACATTCAGACCCTCTCTCTGTACAATCAATCTATCATCCAGGTTTACATTCCAAACATACCCTATCGAGGAGAGGTCATGTTCAAGAATTTTGCCGAAGCTGCTGCGTTTGTTCGCGAGCACAATATCCGCATGGTGGATCTCAAGTTCACCGATTTATGGGGAAGATGGCATCATGTCACCATCTCGGCCACCGAATTTTCCAGTGAGTTAATGAGCGATGGCGTAGGCTTTGATGGCTCAAGCGTTGGCTTTAAGAGTGTCAAATCCGGCGATATGGTACTTGTCCCCGATCTTAGCACCGGCTTTGTTGACCCATTCTGGGAAGAACCAACCCTCAGCTTCATCTGCAACACCCTGGAAGCCGACACCAAAGAAACATTTGCCGGCGACCCGCGCGAAGTCTGCCGACGTGCAGAAGAATACATGAAGCAAACCGGCATTGCCGATGCCAGCCATTGGGGACCTGAATTTGAATTCTACGTCTTCAACCAGGTGGTGTTGCAAAACGGCATCAACGTTGCCAGCTATCGCGTCGAATCGATTGAGGCCTCGTGGAACAGCGCTGAAGGCGGCAACGGACACTACATTCCCATCCATGGCGGCTACCACGCCATCCCACCCAAAGATCAGCTCTACGACCTGCGCTCACAAATGGTCATGGCGCTTGAAAGCGTGGGCATTCCCGTCAAATATCACCATCACGAAGTCGGCGGCCCGGGCCAAAGCGAAATTGAAACCCCGCTGATGGGAATGATGGCCGCAGCCGATGCTTCGATGGTGATCAAGTACATCACCAAAATGGTCGCCCACGAAAATGGGCAAACCGTCACCTTCCTGCCCAAGCCACTATATGGCGAGGCCGGCAGCGGAATGCACTTCCACCAACACATCTTCAAGAACAACGTCAACCTGTTCTACGACCCGCAGGGCCCCAACCTGCTCAGCCAAACCGCCCTCTACTACATCGGCGGCCTGTTGACACACGCCCCGGCTGTGTTGGCCTTCACCAACCCTTCCACCAACTCCTATCGTCGCCTTGTGCCCGGCTTTGAAGCCCCCATCAATGCCTTCTTCTCCAGCGGCAACCGCAGCGCAGCAATCCGCGTGCCCAAATACGCCACCCAACCAGACAAAGTGCGCATGGAATTTCGCCCGCCCGATGCCACCTGCAACCCCTACCTGGCCATGGCTGCACAGCTCATGGCAGGGCTGGATGGAATCCGCAACAAGATTGACCCAACCGCAGCTGGCTTTGGCCCAATTGATGATGACATCTTCACCTGGCCCGAAGAACGGCGTGCCACGATCAAGAGCCTGCCCACCTCACTGGAAGAAGCCCTCAAGGCGCTTGAGCAAGACCATCAATTCCTGCTCGAAGGCGCGGTCTTCGACGAAACCATGATCCAAAACTGGATCAAAGCCAAACGCGCTGAAGACCGTCAATTACGCCTGCGCCCCCATCCCTACGAGATCGAGCTGTATTTCGACCTGTAAGCCCCGTGAAGCAGCATTGCAGCCGGATGCCTGAAAACATCCGGCTGTCTTTTTTTATTTGCCACGCTACGGCTGCTGCGCCACCACCGTCAGATAGTTCGCAGCTGCCCAGCCAGAGCGTTTTTCATCGTATGGAGCAGTTAAATACCACCATGTATACCCATCGGCGCTGCGTGGCCCATCGCGCACCTCAAACACCTCTGCATCCATTCCCAAAAACAAGGGCGGCTGCCCAACCCCCGGCCCGGAACGCAGGCGCAGCCCTTCTCCATCCGTCCCCGTAATTTGCACATACATGCCCACAGCAATGCCATCTTCCAGCACCGGCACTGCTGTTTCCGTTGGAGCAGCTGCTGTTTGCAAAATGGGGCGCAGCGTTGCAGTTGGCAGCGGAATGAGCACAACCTGCGGCACAATTGTCGGCGCAAGTGTTGCCCGATGCCGCATTCCAAGCCCCACCGCCGCCGAAAAGCCACACGCCAACACAGCAACCGCTACCGCCCCCACCCACACCCATGGATTCAGTGAACGAAGCAGTGATTTCACATGCCCACCGGCAACAAGAAAAAGGCAATGCCCAAGATCAAATACACCGCCAACAACGACACGCCTTCGATCCAATTCGATTCACCATCGTTGCTGACCAATGCCGCCACCAACACCCCTGCCCCCAACGCCACCAATTCAAACGGGTTGAAAATCAACGTCAGCGGGTTGCCCATCGCCAAACTAATGAACACCAACACGGGCGCAACAAACAACGCCACCTGCAAGCTGGAAGAAAGCGCAATCTCCACGCTCAGTTCCATCTTATTGCGCAATGCCACCTGCACCGCCACCAGGTGTTCGGCCACATTGCCCACAATCGGGATAAGAATAATACCCAGGAAGAACTCCGAAAGGCCAAGCCCTTCGGTCACGTGTTCCACCGCCCCAACCAACAGCTCACTCAACACCACCACCCCCAACGTCGAGAGCGCCAACACAACCAAAGCCTGCCACAGCGGCCACCCCTTGGCATGAATGGCCTCTTCCGCCGGTTCATGCGTCACCGGGCTGTTTTGCGCCTTGAAACTGTAGAACAACCCCAACGCATACAGCAAAATCATCACCGCCGCCACGCCCAGGCTCAGCGCCTCCACCCGCGGGCTGTGATCCGGCCCAATCGAATGACTGAAGAACGATGGCACAACCAGGGCCAAAATGGAAAGCGTCATCAGCACCGCATAATTATTGGCCTGACGGCGATCGAATTTTTGCACACCGTTTTTGATTCCGCCCAACACCATTGCCGCGCCCATCACCAACAACAGGTTGCCAATAATCGAGCCAGTGATTGAAGCCTTAACCAATTCCAGATAGCCAGCTTGAATGGCCACCAGGGTAATGATCAGCTCTGCCGCATTGCCCAAGGTCGCATTCAATAGCCCACCGATGCGCGGGCCGGTGCGTTCCGCCAATGCCTCCGTTGCCTCGCCAATATACCCTGCCATTGGGATGACCCCAACCGCCGAAAGAATGAACACCCACAAATCTCCCCATGCCCCTGCTTTTGCCACAAAAGCCAACGGCAACGCCACCAACAACACCGACAATGGATGCCCGCGAAGATAGTCCCAGACCTTTTTCATTGCACAATCCTTTACGACGCAAAATAAAAGACAACAGTTCTATTATACCGTCAAACGTTGCGCTTGTTTTTAGAACGAGGTGCAAAAAGGTCCTGCAAAGCTGAAGACAACTCACCAAATTGAAAGCGATAGCCAGCCCGCAACAAACGAATCGGCAAAACGCGCTGCCCATCCAACACCAGCGTACTCATTTCACCCAGCAACAACCGCAAAGCAAATGTTGGCACGGGGAACCAATAGAAACGTTTCAAAGCCTTCGCCAGGGCACGGCCAAAATCAGCCTGTTGCAACGGAATGGGCGCAGTCAGGTTAAAAACCCCTTCCAACCTGTTTTCCAGCAAAAAGCAAATCGCCTCCACTTCATCTCGCCAATGAATCCACGAATACCACTGCTGACCACTCCCCAACCGCCCGCCAACAAACAGACGAAACGGCAAAGCCATGCGCTTCAACACGCCTTGACGCGGGTCGAGCACCAAACCAGTGCGCACAATCGCCCGCTTCACGCCAAAGTTCTCCACCGGACGAGTGGAATCTTCCCATGCCACGCACACCTGTGCCAAAAAATCATTCCCTGCCGGGATATTTTCGTTCAGCTCCCGATCACCGCTCTGCACGCCATAATACCCAATCGCAGAAGCCTGAATCAACAACTCGGGGCGCGCCCCGGCTTGAACTGCCCGCACAATTGCCTCGCCCGCGCGCAGGCGACTTTCACGAATAGCCTCTTTGCGCGCCGCCGTCCAACGTCCAGCTCCTATATTCTCCCCTGCCAGGTTAACAATCACCTGCGCCCACTGTGCCGCGTCCTTCCAACCATTCTCGGTTCGCCCATCCCATTTTGAAAGGCGAATGGCAGAAGGCATGCCCGTCAGATCATCACGACGGGTAAGCACCCAAACCGCATGTCCCTTCTCGATCAACGACCGGGTCAATGCCCGCCCAATCATCCCTGTGCCACCAACAATCAAAACACGCATCGTTAACCTCTTCTTAAAGAATATTGCCAATCAGCGATCTGCCCCCACGCAACAACCATGCTATAATTCTCGAAAGTAAGCCTATGTCCAAACTTGTTTTGGTTCTCAACGCCAATTTTGAGCCGATTAACACCTGCACACTGCCGCGCGCCATGGGGCTGCTGCTGACCGACAAAGCCACCCTGATCGCCAACGGGCGCGGCGAGATTCACACAGCCCACAAAAGCTTTCCCCGTCCATCGGTCATCCGTCTTCGGCAGATGATCCGTCGTCCCCGCCCACAGGTCAAACTTTGCCGGCGCGAAATCCTGCGCCGCGACAATTTCACCTGTCAATATTGCGGACGCCGCACCGGCAACCTGACGATTGACCATATCATTCCGCGTCATCTGGGCGGCGGTCACACCTGGAACAACGTCGTCACTGCTTGTTCGGCCTGTAATCACGCCAAGGGCGGGCATTTGCTCAGCGAGACCAACATGCATCTGCTGCGCCCACCAAGCCAACCGCCGCTCACGGCGTTGTACATCTTTGAGCGCTTTTTGCCTCAAAATCAGGAATGGGAAGCTTTCTTGCTCGGTTGGTAAACCGATCGCACGTCTTGCTGCTTCGGCGTTTCCACACCCAACCGTCATCGCTCCCTGCTCCCTATTGCAAGATCAACATCGCCACGCGCGGGGTGATGCCAACTTCAACCACCGCAGCCAACAACAACATTGGCAACACCAACCCAACAAAAACAGCGGCCCAGTCAGCCAGCGCCTCAATCATCACCTGCCCAACCGCCTTACCGGGGGTCGGGGTTGCCAACAATGCCCCCCCGCGCAACACTGCCGCCGTCGCAAGAATGACCGCCGGAATTTCAATCAGGCCATGCGGCAACAAAAGCGCCACCGTATATTGCCAGGCGGGCAAGCCATTTGCACCCAAGGTTGCCATCAAATAGCCGGCCAATGCCAGCGAAGCAAACATAGGCAAAACGCCCAAAATGCCTAATGAGAGCACCCCCAACACAAGCGTCAGCAACATCACCCGCACATTCTGCCAAAAAATCAACAGCACCAATCGAAACGTCAGCGCTTCCCAATTGGCCGAAACCATTCCCAAGCGCTGCTCTACCTCGGCCAAATTGTTCGCGTCGAGCGGAATGAAGAAATCGCGCACCAATTGCGTCCCAACCACAATACTCAAAACAGCCAATACCACAGCAAAGAAAATTGCTGGACGCATTTTTTGCAACGTATCTCCAATTACCAGACGATACCACTGCCAGGGTGTACGCGCCCCGCGCGTAAACTGCGCCCAAAACACACGTCCCATCCAACGCAGATTCAAGACATCCAGGTCGCGCCCCAGCAATTCCTCACGCTGAAAATGAGCAACGCCCACGCGCACCAGCAAACCCGCTAACAAAACCATCCCAGCGGCAGCAAGCCACAACACCCGATAATCGCCCCAAAACATGACGACGCTCTCGCCCTGAATCAGCAATGCCACTGGCAGAATGATAAAACTTGCCAGCAAATTGGCTGCCCGCACCGATGTCGCCTGTGTTGAAACGACCACCGCACCAGACACCATCACCACTGCCTGAACGATGGTCAACACCACCACCAATGCCAGCACCTCAAACTCCGGCAACGGCACCCGCCCGGTAAGACCGCCCAAATATACCGACATGCCCAAAAAACTGCCAAACAAAGGCGGCACGGTCGAAGAAATCAGCTTGCCGAAATAAATTTGCCAATCTTTGAGCGGCGAATTCAGTAATGGCTCAATGCTACCGCGTTCTTTCTCGCCCACGAATGTCTCAAGCGCAATCACCAGCGAGAACGAAGTCGGGAAGAAGCCAACAATCAACAACAAGAAAGGCACCAATCGCTCCGCAACCACGTTGGCGCCATATTGTTCCACAAAGCGCAAAATTCGCTGTGCCGTAAACGTCATCAAAAACGGGAAGAAAACCGTCAGTGCCGCGATCGGAAAGATAATCCGCCAATCCCGAAACTGATCGCGCACCTCGCGCAACGCAATCACCCACACCGGACGCATCTGTTCACGCATCATGAGTTTCCTCCCGCACCGCCCGACTGACCGCTTCCAGATACGCATCTTCCAAACTGTGCGGCACCTCCTGAAACGTCATCACCGGCAAACGCTCACTGAGCAATTGTTGCAACAACAACGGATTGGTGCGCTGCGGGTCTTCGATCTGAAATCTCAGCCAATCTTGTCCACGCTCGGTCAAGGCCACACCATCCGGCAAACGCCCTTCCCAACCATTCAGCGGCTGTGAAAGACGCACTTCATATTCTTCTGGCCCCAACAGGGAGCGCTTCAACAGCGCTGGCACGCCATCATAAATAATCCGTCCGCGTCGAATAATCGCAATCTGATCCGCCAACAGCTCGGCCTCCAGCAAGTTGTGCGTACACAGAACAATCGTGCGCTCGCGTGAGCGCAAGCTGCGAATCGCCTGCCGCACCATGTGAGCACTTTCCGGGTCCATCGCCGAAGTCGGCTCATCCAAGAGCAAAACCGGCGGCTCGTGCAACAAAGCCCGCACCAAAGCCAGTTTTTGGCGCATACCTTTGGAATATTCCCCCAAGCGCTTCTTTCGTGCCTCAGCCAGACCAAACATCTCCAACAAACGGTCAATCTGTTGGCGACGGCGCGCCGCATCCAGGCCATAGAGCCGTCCAAAGAACTGCAAATATTCTTCCGCATTTGAACGGCCATACAAGCCATGGCTCTCGGTTAACACGCCCACGGAGGCGCGCACTGCATCCGGCTGCTGCACCACATCATAGCCAGCAACGAGCGCACGTCCACGCGTTGGACGCAGCACCGAAGTCAACATGCGCACCGTCGTTGTCTTACCGGCCCCATTGGGCCCCAACAATACCAACACATTGCCTTTGGGCACATCCAAATTGATCGAATCCACCGCAATAAATTCATCAAAAACTTTGGTCAATTGCTCTGCAAAAATCAAATCATCCTCCTCCAACAAAAGCCGTTTGCACCATCATGCATCTTCATCATACACCAATTTTTGCAGAGTGTGCCCAACGAATCTGTAATGTATAAGGCTTAAACCATCAAGAAGCAGGCACCTCTTTCGCCGGTTGTACGCGATGGCGCACCACCAACAAAACTGCCGAAATCGTCGCTGCCACCGCCATCATTAACTGATTGGCATTCAGCCCTGCCAACGGCGCCGGGTCCAGGCGCAAAAATTCCAAACCAAAGCGTCCGATCGCATAGAAAATGATATACACCAGGAACAAATCGCCGTCCTTCAGCTTTCCGGCCAGACGTTTATCCAACCATAGCAAAAAGCCCATGTTCAACAAATTCCACAAGAACTCATAGAAGAACAAGGGATGGTAATATTCCTGCTCAGTAAACGGGGCAACGCGCTTTTCAGGTGGAATGTACAACCCCCACGGCAAACTGGTGGGGAACCCATACAATTCCTGATTGAAGAAATTTCCCCAACGGCCAATGCCCTGCGCCAGGGCCAGACCCGGTGCAATAATATCCGCCCAAACAGGAAAACGCTGATGCTTCTTGCGCAAGAAGAGCCATGAGGCAATCGCCCCGCCCAACACGCCGCCCGCGATGCCCAAGCCCCCCTTGCGCAGGTTAATCGCGTCCAGCGGATGACTCAAATAAAACATAGTTGTCACCCCACGCTCAATATCGCTACTGGAAGGCAACAAAATGTGATGTAAGCGGGCCCCCAAAATGCCGCCCAACAACAACCAGGGCAACAGATCCCACACCAAATCGCTCGAAAGACCGCGACGTTTGGCACGATAAGAAGCCAAAAGCGCCGCAGCAAATGCCCCCGTCACAATTGCCAATGCATAAAAATAAATTTTGATGCCAAAAATGGTAAAACCGTCAATCATCGTTACATCCTCTTTTCTTTAATTTTATCGAGGGGGGAAAAGCATTTTGCGTTGCTCTGCCGCTTGCCGCCGCACATACCAAATGCGCTGCAAAGCCGTAAAATTGCTCAACACTGCTACGACCCACAAAGCCACCATCGGCACATTGAAAATCAAACAAGGTGCAATCACCAAAAATCGCTCAAGGCGCGTCAACACGCCCACTTTGGCCTCAAACCCCAACCCTTCGGCACGCGCCTTCGTATATGAAACCATCACCGACCCAACCGCAGCGAGATAGATCAACCCACACGCCAGCCAATTTTGCTGCTGCAAATAATAGATCAGCAGCCCGCCCAGGATAATCAATTCCGAATAACGATCCGTGACCGAATCAACAAACGCGCCAAACTCGGTTGGTTCGCCACGCAGACGTGCCATCGTTCCATCCAAGGCGTCAATCGGCCCCATCAGCAGCACAATCAGCCCACCCACCGTAATATTGCCAAGTGCTAAAAACACAGCGCCAACCGCGTTGCCAATCAAGCCCATGATCGTCAGCGTGTTCGGCAACAATCCAATCCGATTCAGAAACGCACCAATTGGGTCTAAAACCCCCTTAAAGGTCACCCGCATGAATTTTTCAAGCGACATGCGTCCTTGCGTTGCTTTTTGTTCCAAGTCTCTTCTCTCCGATTTGAAATTCACACCGTTAAATCTTACCACAAAAGCCGGGCTACTTGAAAGCCAATTGCCCCAAACCACTCACTCGTCTTCCTCTTCGTCCAAGTCTCCATCCGGCGGCAACAACACTTCACGATCACGCCCACTGCCAAGCGAGGGGCCAACCACGCCCCGCTCCTCCAACTCTTCCATCAGGCGTGCGGCGCGCGGGTAACCAATGCGCAACCGTCGCTGTAACAGCGATGTGCTGGCACGCTGCGTTTTGCGCACCAACGCGACCGCCATATCCACCAGCTGATCGCCATTGTCATCTTGTTTGAGGAGCTCTTCCCAGGGTGGAGGGGTCTCTTCGGTTGATGGGGTCATCTTACGCCAAAAGTCCAAAATGCGCTGCACTTCTGCATCTGCAACCATCACCCCCTGCACACGCTGTGGGGCGCCAAACTCAGGGTTCAAGAACAGCATATCACCTTTGCCAAGCAGCGTCTCTGCCCCATTGGTATCCAAAATCACACGCGAATCTGTTGAAGAAGCCACAGCAAAAGCAATGCGAGCCGGGAAATTGGCCTTGATCAACCCGGTCACCACCTCTGTGCTGGGCCGTTGCGTTGCCACCACCAGGTGAATGCCGGTTGCGCGCGCCATTTGCGCCAATCGCACCAGGCTGCTTTCTGTCTGCTCTGGCGCCGACATCATCAAGTCGGCCAATTCATCAATCAAAATCACAATGCGCGGCAGGCCCTCTTTTTTGGTGCGCTCCTGCTTGCGATTATAGGCATCCAGGTCGCGCACCCGTTCCACCTCAAACAGGCGATAGCGCGCGTCCATCTCATTCAATGCCCAACGCAACACGCCCAACATGCGCTCAATTTCCGTCTCGACCTTGCCAAGCAAATGCGGCAAGCCATTGAAGCGTACCAGCTCAACCATTTTGGGGTCAAGCATGGCCAGGCGCAAATCGCCCGGGGTGTTATTCATCACCAGGCAGGTCGTCAAAGCTGCAATGCACACCGATTTGCCCGAACCGGTTGTCCCAGCAATCAACAAGTGCGGCATACGGGTCAGGTCAGCCACAACCGGCGCACCAGAAACATTCTGCCCCAATACAATTGGCAACCCCGCAGAAAGGTGCTGAAACTCTTGCGACTCAAGCAAGGGGCGCAAACGCACCAGGGTGTGATGCGTGTTGGGAATTTCGATGCCAACGTATGATTGCCCCGGCACAGGCGCCTCAATGCGCACCCGCTCTGCCGAGAGCGAGAGGGCCAAATCGCGCGCCAAAGCAGAAATCTGCGCCACGCGCACTTTTTGCAACTGCGGTTTGCCATCTGGGCCAGGGCGTTCAATGAAACCTGGTTCAACAGCAAACTGCGTCACCGTTGGTCCCACCCGATAACCCGCCACGCGTGCCGGCAACCCAAATTCTTCCAAGGTCATTTCAATTTGTTGTCCAGTCTCAACAATGCGCTGCTCATCCACCTGCGGCGTCAGCTCGCGCGCCAGCAAATTAAGCGGCGGCAAGCGCTCGTCCCGCCGGGCTTTGGGCGGCTCAAGCACCGCGGAATGACTTTCTTCCACCGCTTGTGACGCCGGTGCAGGTGTTTCGACAACAGCCACTTGTTGTCGTTCTTCTTCCGAAAGCAGCTTTGCATCCAACCAGGCCACCAAACGCCGTCCAACCCGCCACAAGGCCGCCAACAAAACCAACACCAGGATGAGCCATGCCGCGATTGCAAGCCAGGGCGGCAAGAGCAATGTGCTCACCCGCGCCAACCCCCAGCCCACCTTACCACCATCCAACCCCAATCGGGCACGTTCCAAATCTTGCCCCCCGACCAGGGCCAGCAAAGCCAACAACGCGAAAAACAACACCTCTACCAGCAAAACCCGCCCGAATTGAAACGGGACTAAATGCACCGAACGTCGTCGAATGATGACAACGCCCAACACGATCATCAAGGCCGCAACCACATAACTACCAAACCCAAGCCAGCCGGCCCAAAAGCGGCTCCACGGCTCAATCATCGCCCCACCGGTCAGGCCCGAAAGCCCAAGCAAGCTCAAGGCCCCAACCACACACAACACCATGCCGAGCAAATCGCTGCCAAAGCGATCAAACCGCAGCAAATAGGCCAAAAACTGCTCCCAACGAGTGGGTTGCTGTCCCCCATCATCCACCGACGCAGTGTTTTTTTCAGGCTGAGCGCTTTTCATTCAACACACACCAACGCCAGGCCCAGGCGCCGCCGCTCCGCATCCAAGGCCACAATGCGCACCTGAACGCATTGCCCAGGGTGCAAAGGCTGCCAAGAGTTACAATGAGCGCGAAAACTATCTATCGAGGAAATGTGGATCAGTCCATCCACACCTTCAGGCAAGCGCACAAATACGCCATAGTCCGTCACGCCCGTCACACTTGCCGAGACCACATCGCCAATGCAATGGGTCTGTGCAACAGTCTCCCAGGGATTGGGTAACATCCGCTTGAGACTAAGCGACACCCGTCCATTTTGTTGGTTGACCGCAACAACCAGCAATTGCAATTGCTGCCCAACCTGCAAAACATGGGCCGGATGCTGAACACGCCCCCAAGAGATTTCTGAAAGGTGCAACAACCCCTCTACGCCGCCCAAATCTATGAAGGCACCAAAATGCGTGAGGTTGGTCACCACCCCTTCAACAACCATGCCTTCGCGCATCGTCTCGAACAGCTCCTCGCGCCGCCCAGCATGTGCCAACGCAGCGCGCTCTGAAAACACCACCCGATCCGAACAAGGTTCAAACATCAAAATCTTGACCTTCAACTCGCGCCCCAAATACTGCGCCAACGCCAAACGCCGCTCGCGCAGCCGTTCCTGACGCGTCAGCCCGATCAGGTGCGAAGCAGGCAAGAAACCGCACATCTGTTGCCCTTGCACAATCAGCCCATGATTGTTCATCCCCACCACCGTCACCGTCAAAATCTGATCTTGACGATGAGCCAACTCTACCCGTGACCAATTGATATCATAAAACTCCTGCGTCCCCGCAACGCACTCTTGGGGCTTTTGGATATCTTCATCCATCGTCTCTGCCTCTTCATCCATCAAAATTGCCTCCCACCACCCCTCAGAGAGCGCATAGATTTCTGCTTCTGCAGCAGAAACAATATGCTTATTCATTGTAACCTCCCGGAATATTCTAAAACCATCATCACTCATCCCCCACTTTCTGACTGAGTGCCTGTTCCTCCATTTCAACAATGGCCTTCGTCACCGCTTCAATTGCCACGCGCTGCTTGCGGTATAAATCGGCTTCAGACATTGCCAATCGCATCGCAATCTCCCGAACTTTTTTTCCTTCCAAGAACTTCATCTCAAGGATATTATACAATATCCATTCGCCTGTAAAGCGTCTTTCGCCCTCCGGGCGCACACGCTCAATCGCCTGACGTAAAATAGCCCGCAGCGCATTGGACGGGTTGCCATCATGCTCTTGTAGCGCTGCCTGCACCGATTGTAAACGCATCAACGGGCTCTCCGTCAGGCGCGGCCCACCCCAATAATGCCCCAAAGCATCCTTGACCCATTGCACCATATCCGCTTCTTCTGCCAAAGCAGGCTCTTCGCGCAGCAAATCTTGTTGATCATACCGGCTAGCCGCTCCCAAGCGTTGAATAAATTCGACCTGCGGAGCAAGCGTTTCCAGCAAGCCAAAAATCTCTTTCTGCATGTGTCGGTCGCGCAATGCCATAGCAGCACGGCGCGCCAGCAAATCAAGGTCTTGCTGTTGCGTGCCGTCCAAATGCACATTTGCGGCCTGAGTCACCCCCAACACGCCCAACAATTGACCATTTTCTGCATCATGCAAGGGCAACAGCAAATCTTCTCCCCACTCAAAGCGGCGCATATCGCAATCCTTGCACAAAACTTGCTGCACCAATTCATCGGGCAACAAATCTTGGGACAGGCGGCTTTTGCCAACAGTCACAACCAGCTCAACCGTGCCATTCAAAGCAATGATATAAGCTCCTGCCGCCTGCAAGCGATCGCAAACCGCAGCAAGCACCAGTTCCAAAAATTGACGCAGGTCATTGCGCGTCAGCAAACGATCTTGCAACTGCCGCACCATCCGCAAATCTTTGTCTTCCCCTTCAGCGAACAACAATCGCTCCCCCAGCGGAGCGAACATCGTGATCAAAAATTCACACAACACCACCGTGCCAACCATCACAATCGGCACAAACGCAGAATAGGGCGTTCCCAACATCTCGCCCGCCCGCCGTACAATCGTCGTGAAGGCCAATGCCAAACTAGCCGTCACCGGCCCACGCATGATCCACTTAAACAGGCGTACTTTCACCACCCGATCAGGCCAAAAGGCATCAAAAAATGCCACTGCGTACGCCATCACCACCAGCAAAAAACCGGTCACCAGGTTGGCCAGCAAAGCGCTCAACCAAAAAAATCCTGCGTGGCGCGCCGCCAATTGGGAGCCGAACAACAAGAAAGGGAAAGATCCCAAAGCCGGAGCAACCGAGCCAATCAACAAATAGCCCATGCGCCGCCGACTGGTTGTTGTCACAGTCCGGCGATAGGCGCGCACCATATTATAGGCTGACATGCCCATGACGGCCAAATAATACAGCACAAACACATCCGTCAAGCGCGTGGCCTGCAAATGCGGCGCAGGTAGCTGCTCTGCCGAAATTGGCCCAACCAGCCACCCCGCCGCCAGGCTGAACAAAAATAGCGCCGAAAGCAAATACAACAAGCGCATCATCCACCAGCGCCGCCCCTGACTTGGCTTGCCAGTTGTTGCCAACAAAGCATCTGAAATTTGAAAATACGCGGCTGGCAAAAAGACGATTCCCACCCATTCAATCCGCTGCCAGATTTCCGCCATCCACAATTGCGCAGCTGTGCCACCCATCGATTCCGCTGTAAAGATCAACACCACCCAAACCAGAATCAACGCAAACGCGCGCATCACACCATGCCGCAAATTAAACGTCAGGGCATATAACAAAAGCGAAAAAGCAGTAATTGCAATTCCAGCGGTTAAAATCTGACTCAGCGTGCGCAAAACAGCAATCATGGGAGCCCTATTATCTTAAAGTGTGAAAAAAGAAAGCTGCAATCTCCTGATTGGCGAAATATGCCTCGCGATAGCCAGAAAAAACATAGCCCAAACGAATGGCCAGCTCAATCATCGGCACATTCTTTGCGGGCACTTCCATGGCCATTGCCCGCCAACTGCCCTGCAATGCCCACGAACGACCGGCCAACAACAACGCTGTTGCAATTCCCTGCCGACGCAAATTCAAGCGCGTCACCACATCCTCTACCCACAATACGCCCGCCTCACTGCGCTGCTTTAAGGTCACATAAGCAACGGGCTGCCCCTCAAAAAGCGCCGTCAATGCCAGGTCAGCTGCCTGCCAACGCGTTTGCAGCTCTGCCGCACGCCGCGGATATTCAACATGTGCCGGGCGGGGTAGCCGCGCCAGTCGAAACGTTGCGCCCCAACGGTGTTGTTCCGCCACACGATCCAACTGCCACACAGCCAACGTTTGACCGCTATGCTCCAGCCCGATTAAAACCGGCAGGTCAGCTTCTTGCATTGGACGAATAGCAATTTCAGGCATCGTTATAACTCCTTATGCTCAAGGCACCGCAACAATCCGCACGGGGATCACACAGGCCGGGAAAGGCTGATTTTGATTATCAAACACAACCAACCGCAATAGATAATCACCCGCTGGCAATTGTGAAGTATTCCACTCCCCCAGAAAATCATCCGTTCCGGCACTGCCCGGAATGATGGGGGTGTTGCCACCCGCAATAGTCGTCCAAACCGTGCTGCCAATCGGCATATATTCATACTTATAAAAGCCCAAATTCTGCACGTTGATCACACCGCGCAGCTCAACCGAGCGAACAATTTCTTGGTTTTCCTGCGGCGAGATCCACTCAATTTGTCCAGGCAAACAACCTTGCTCTGTGATGGCAACTTCGGTAGCAATTGCTGCGGTAGGGGTCATCGGGGCAACACTAGCCACCATAACCATCGGCTCAGCCGGGGTGACTGTCACACTCAAATCGAGCGTGGGCGTTGGCAATGGCAAACTGTTCTGATAAGCCGGCACCACAAAAGAGACCAACACCAATTCAGCAACCGCAAACAAAAACAAGAAAATCAGGATCGTCAGCGCAGTGCTAAAACGACGCTGTGCAATCTCTTTCTCCAATCCAAAAACAGCCGCGCGCCACTCTTGCAGGGCAATGACCACCCTGCGCAAGTATAGCACCCCTATGATCCCTAGGCCGAGGTAAATCCAGATCTCATATTTTTGCAGAAAAACAAATACATCCTGCATACAACACAATCAGGCCATTTGCCGCAAAAATCCGCGCACAATTGCCGTCATCTTCGGCACCAACACTTGCCCAGCTGCCAGCACCTCTTCATGCGTCGTTTCGGCATCGCCATTCAAATTGGCCTTGTTGCTAATCCCTGATAAACCGAGCACACGCGTCCTGCCATGCCGGGCAACAATCACCTCTGGCACCGTAGACATCCCCACCGCATCGGCGCCAATCGCTCGCAAAAAGCGCAAGTCTGCTGGCGTCTCAAAAGATGGGCCCGCCAGGCACACATACACGCCCTCGCGCAAGACAATCCCTTGCTCCTGCGCCACCTGACGCGCAACCGCCTGCCATTGCCGATCATATGCCTGACTCATGTCAGGGAAACGCTCACCAAATTCACTCAGGTTAGGGCCGCGCAATGGATTCAGCCCCGCCATGCCAATCAAGGCAATATGATCCGTGATCAGCATCACATCTCCCGGTTCAAAATCCGGGTGAACTGCCCCGGCGGCATTCGTCACCACCAACGTTTCAATGCCCAAGCGCTGCATCACCCGCACAGGCAACGTCACCTGCTGCATTGAGTAACCCTCATAATAATGGGAACGGCCCTGCAAAACCAGCACCGTCTGCCCTTCCAACCTGCCTATCACCAACCGCCCAGCATGACCCTGCACCGTTGAAGCCGGCCAGTGTGGAATCTCCGCTGTGGGGATAATATCGGCCTCAGCGATCACATCTGCCAGGCCCCCCAACCCCGACCCCAAAATGATCCCTACGCGCGGGCGCTGCGCTGTGCGGCTGTGAATAAATGCCACCGCCTCATCAATTTCTTGCATTGTAATCCAGTCCGTCATCACTCCTCCAAAAAGTCTTTAAGGCCAAAGGAATATTACAACACCGGAAGCATGTTGATTATAACAGATTAAAGCATCGCTCAAACGCGCCGCAGATCGCTCAGCACTTGTTGGAACATATCCAACGCATACTGAACAGCTTCATCATCAACCCAATAATGCGTCACCATTCGAAACATACGCTCTCCTACCACCCCAACCCGCACACGGCGTTTGCTCAGCTCAGCTGCAACCTCTGCCGCTGTGCCAGGAAAGTCCACCGGAAGCGCCGGAAAAACCATATTGGTTTGCGGCATGCCCATCGGCAACGTCACCCCAAAAATTTCCTTCAGGCCCTTGGCCAAAGAGAACGCTCGGCGATGGTCCTCACTCAGACGATCCACCATTTCTTCCAGGGCCACAATTCCCGCCGCAGCAATTACGCCAGCCTGACGCATTCCCCCACCCAGTTGCTTGCGCACCCGCCGCGCCTGCCGAATGAATTCCTGCGAGCCGCACAACACAGAGCCAACCGGGGCACACAGACCCTTGCTCAAGCAAAACGTCACACTATCCGCCTGCTCCACCAACTGTTCCGCCCTCACCCCCAAGGCAATCGCCGCGTTGAAAATGCGCGCCCCATCCACATGCAGTGCCAAACCGTTTGCATGTGCAAACTGTCCTGCCCAACTCATATACGCGGCAGGTAGTGCCACCCCGCCACAACGATTGTGCGTGTTTTCCAGAATCAGCAATCTCGACACCGGATGATGCACATCATCCGGGCGCAATGCGGCCTTCAGAGCCCATTCCGTCAAAGTGCCATCCGGCTGATTGGGCAAAGTATGAATCACCACCCCACCCAACGCTGAAACACCGCCAGCCTCAAATAAAAAGGTATGACCGCGATCGCCCATAATGGCCTCATCCCCCCGCCGACAATGCACCAGCGTAGCAATCAGGTTGCCCATCGTGCCCGAAGGCACAAACAAGCCGGCTTCCTTGCCCATCCGTGCCGCAGCCATTTCCTCCAATTGCTTCACCGTCGGGTCCTCCCCCAACACATCATCCCCTACTGTTGCCTTGGCCATTGCCCGCCGCATGGCAAGTGTTGGCTTCGTCACCGTATCTGATCGCAAGTCTACAATATCCATTTCGACCTCCCCAAACACTCTTTGAACCTAGAAAACTGCTTGCTGACGACGCAGCGCCTCCAATACAGCCATCAACTCAGGCGGCAACGCAGCTTCAAACGTGCGCGCCTGTTGCTCACCAGGCAAAACAATGCTCAGCTGAAATGCATGGAGAAAATGCCGCTCAATTTCCAGGCTGGACGTGTGTCGGCCATAGACACCATCGCCAACAATTGGGCAGCCAATTAACGCCAAATGCAACCGAATCTGATGTGTACGCCCCGTCAAAGGTCGTGCTTCCAGCAAAGTATGTTGGGCAAACGTCTCACGCGTGAAATATTCCGTCACGGCTTCGCGGCCCTTGTTCGGCGTGGTAATTGCCATTCGTTTGCGATGCGCCGGGTCACGTCCAATCGGCGCCTCGATGCGCCCACTCGGCGTCGGCGGCTTGCCATCTACCAACGCCAAATAGATCTTATGCGCCCGCCGCAAACGGAATTGATCTTGCAGCCAACGATGCGCCCGATCATTCTTAGCCATCACAATTAAACCCGATGTGTCCTTATCCAGGCGGTGCACCACACCCGGACGGTGCTCCCCGCCCACCCCTTCCAGCTCGGGCGCATGGGCCAAAGCGGCATGAACCAGGGTGCCGCTGCTATGCCCAGCAGCCGGGTGCACCACCATGCCAGCAGGTTTGTTCACAATCAGCACATCCTCATTCTCAAACACCACATGCAACGGAATATCCTCCGCCACCAAGGCCGTTGGCTGCACCGGCGGAACATTCACCCAAACACGATCACCCGGCTCAACCAACGTCGAGCTTTTGTTGACCGTCCGGTCATTTATCTGCACCTGCCCCTCTTTGATGAAGGCCTGCAAGCGGGCACGCGAATACTCCGGCAAACAGGCCACCAGGAATTTATCCAAACGTTCCTGCTCTGCTGCGCGCTGCACAAACAAACGCCCGTCCGAAGCCATCACCCGCCCCCATTTTCGAGCTCAGCTGCTCGTTCCACCCGCAAGCGTCGCCGCTCTTGCCGCTCTTGCAGCCAAACCCCCAACAGCAACACAAACACCCCAATCGTAATCGCCGAATCCGCCAGGTTGAACACCGCAAACTTGCCCACCGAAATAAAATCGGTCACATAGCCCTGAATAAACCGGTCAATGAGATTGCCCAAAGCGCCCCCCAATTGCAAACACATTGCCAGGCGCAAAGTCCAATCATTGCGCGGCACGCGCGGAAAATAGACAAAAATTGCCACCGAAACGGCCACAGCCAACACCATCAGCACCACATTGGCGCCCTGAAACATGCCAAAGGCCACACCCGTATTGGTTGTGTGAAAAACACGCGCATAAGGGCGCAACCACTCCCACGGCATCCACACCTCGCCAATTGCCAACGTATTGCGCACCCAGGTTTTGCTCCACTGATCCAGGAAAACAACCACCCCCGCCACACCCAGCAATAACGCATAATCTTGCAAATATTTTTTCAAGCGCTCCTCCAAAAAATCTATCCTTTAATTGTACCGCAAATATCCCCCTCGCGCCAAACAAAGCAACTGAACTCAAAACCAGCTTAACAGCGAACGATAGATCGTTTGTGCACTCTCGCGCCAGGTTGGCAAACCCGCATAGGTGCGGCGAGCTGCGCGGCTCATGGACAGCAACGACGAAGGCGCGTTCGCCAAACTGAACAGTGCCCCCGCCAAAGCTCGCTCATCACCCGCCGGCACCAACAAGCCGTTGCCACCATGCTCAATCAGCTCAACACTTGCACCCCAACGCGTTGCCAATGGCACCACACCATAGCGCAACGCCTCGCGTAGCGTCACCCCTAAGCCATCGCACAATGCAGGCCAAACCAAAACCTGCCCAGCGCGCCACTGCGCCAGCAAAGCCGCACCACTCAACCAGCCCTCAAAATGCACCCGTCCACTCAAAAAACGTTCCTCAACCAGACGCTTCAGCCGCCGCACATAGCCCAAATCCTCATCCAAACGGCCCACTACCTGCAATGTCGCCACATCTGCCGGCAGGTGCGAAAGCGCTTGCAGCAGCACATGCAAGCCCTTTTGTGCAACCAATCTTCCCACATATAACAAACGCAGCGGTTGCCCAGTCAGCTCCTGACAATCTGCCACCCGCCAACCGGGCTCTGCCCCCAGCTCCTCGGTTGCCTCATCCCCGCCCGGCTCTGCCACCACGCCCGGCTTGTTCTGCCCGGCCCAAGCACGCACCTGCTGCCGCAAAGAAGCATTGCCAAACACAAATCCATCCACCCCGCGCAAATAACTGCGTTCCACCGCACGACACAGCCAACGCTCCAGCCCACGCCGCCCCCAACCCGCCTCCACCTCTTCAACCAAACTAATGATGGGGTAACGCGCCAGCCCTTTCAATGTGCGGTTGATGGAAAACAACGCCGCATAACAGCGTTCCTCCTCAACCAACACATCCACATTCAAGCGCAGCAACCGTTCTTGCACACCCCAATCCAGGTTTTGGCCCAAACGATTTGCAAAACGGCCACGCCGCAAGGCTACCACCTCCACCACATCGCCTTGCTCCTGCAAGCAGGCAATCAGATGGCGCGCATAGAGATGTTGTTCAGGGCGTTCTTCCGGCCTGCCATAGGTTACCAAACCAATCCGCACTGCCGCCCTCCTCCATAGTCCTGGCGAGGTGTTGCCACCTCGCCAGCGACAGTTTCAAAGGGATTACGCTGCCTTTTCCAGAGCCAAAACAAGCGTCTCGCCATCAAAACGATCTTCGATTTGCACACGGCCATGGGGGATTGAGGTAGCCAATAGCTCCACCGTCAGGGTTTCGCTTTGAATGTACTCAGCAAAGGCCTGAACTGCTTCTGCCAACCCCGCTGAAGCCTGATAGAAGACGCGAATGCGATCGGCGATTTCCAAATTGGCCTGCTTGCGCAAGTCTTGCACCCGTCGGACGAATTCGCGCGCCAACCCCTCTTGCAACAGTTCCGGGGTCAGCTCCGTCACCAAAGCAGCCACATAAGCACCTTCGGCGGCCACAGCAAAGCCCTCGCGTGCCAACACGCGCACCTCTACCTCTTCGGGCAGAATCTCCAGCGTTTCACCCTCCACAGTCACGCTAACTGTCTGCCCACTTAACAAGCGCACTGCGGTCTGCTCGGCTGGCAAAGCCAACAAAGCCTGCCGAATCGCCGGAAAACGCTTGCCATACTTTTGCCCCAGTTGTTTGGGCAATGGGTTCAGGCTATAAGACACCGCCTCACCTGCTGCGTTCAAGGCACGCACCTGCTTGACGTTCAATTCATCGGCCAATAAATCGCCAAAGCGTTCCAGGGCAGCCATCTCTTCGCGATTGCCGATGGCAAAGGCCGCCTCTGCCAGCGGCTGCCGCACTTTGCGATTGGCCTTATTGCGCGCTGCATGGCCCAACGAAGCCAGGCGCATCACCAAAGCCATTTCAGCGTTCAGCTTATCGTCCACCAATGCGGCATCATATCCCGGCCAACGATCCAAATGCACCGAAAGCGGAGCATTTTCATTCACGCTACGCACCAGGTTCTGATACAACTCCTCCGCCATAAAAGGCATGGTGGGTGCCAACAAGCGAGAAAGCGTCACCAACGCCTCATATAGCGTTGCATAGGCGGCCTGTTTATCCGCATCGGCATCGCTCTTCCAAAAACGACGACGCGAACGGCGCAACCACCAATTAGAAAGCTGATCCACAAACTGCATCACCGGGCGGGTTGCGCCCAACACGTCATAGGTTTCCATTGCCTGCGTCACATCGCGCACCAGAGCATGCAAACTTGAGCGCAGCCAACGATCCAGAGGGCTATATTGCGGCGTCACCGTTGCATCGGGTTTCCAGTGATCCAAATTGGCGTACGTGACGAAGAATGAATACGTGTTCCACAACGTCAACGTGAAAGAGCGCACCACCTCGCCGACCAATTCCATCGAGAAGCGCCGCTCCTGCCCCGGCGGCGAAGCCGTATACAAATACCAGCGCACCGCATCGGCACCATATTCATTCAACACATCCCAGGGGTTGACCACATTGCCACGATGTTTGGACATCTTCTTGCCTTCGCCATCCAAAATCAGCCCCAGGCAAATCACATTCTTAAAACTTACGCTATCAAACAGCAATGTGCTGATGGCGTGCAACGTGTAGAACCAACCGCGCGTCTGATCCACCGCCTCACAAATGAAATCGGCCGGGAATTGTCGGGCAAATTCTTCTTGATTCTCAAACGGATAGTGCCACTGTGCCACCGGCATGGAGCCTGAATCAAACCACACATCAATCAATTCTGGCACGCGCTGCATCGCTGCACCGCATTCCGGGCAAGGCCAGGTGACCTGATCCACATGCGGACGATGCAAATCAAGCATACTTAAATCGCGCCCCACCTTCTGCGAAAGCTCAGCCACCGAGCCAATGCAATCCTGATGATGGCAATTGGGGCATTCCCAAACGGGCAAAGGTGTGCCCCAATAGCGTTCACGCCCCAACGCCCAATCAATATTGTTTTCCAACCAGTTGCCAAAACGACCATTTTTGATATAGCCCGGATACCAATTGATTTCCTCGTTCAGCTCCACCAACCGCTGTTTGAAGGCACTGGTGCGGACATACCAGGTCGGACGCGCATAGTAAAGCAACGGCGTATCACAACGCCAACAAAACGGATAGGTGTGCGTGTAACGCTGCGCCGCAAACAACAAACCGCGGTTCTGCAAATCCTGCGTAATATAGGGGTCAGCGTCTTTGACAAATTGCCCAGCCCATGGACGAACATCCGAAATGAACGTTCCATCCGCGGCGACGGTCATCACAACCGGCAAGTCGTTTTCGAGCGCCACGTTCATATCATCTGCACCAAACGCCGGAGCAATATGCACCAGGCCAGTGCCATCCTCAACAGTGACAAAATCTGCCATCACGACATAATGCGCCGGCTTATCAGGCGGCACAAAGGTAAACAGCGGCAAATAGCGCTTGCCCTTCAACTGCTTTCCTGGATAGCGCTCCAAAACCCGCACCGGCTGTTCGCCGAACACCTTTTGCAGCAAAGTCTCGGCCAAAATCAGACGTTCGGTGCCACCTTCTGACAATGGATGTTCCACCGTGACGTACATCACATCCGGACCAGCAGCCACGGCCACATTGGCCGGCAAGGTCCAGGGTGTCGTCGTCCACACCAACAGCGACGTGCCAGAATCATCTGCTAGCGGCAGGCGCACAAACACAGAAGGGTCACTGACTTCTCGATAGCCCTGTGACACCTCATGATCCGAAAGCGGCGTGCCACAGCGCGGGCAATATGGCACAACCTTAAAACCCTGATAGAGCAATCCCTTCTGCCAGAAATTCTTCAGAATCCACCAAATCGATTCGATATACGGATTGGTATAGGTGATGTAAGCCGTCTCCAAATCCACCCAATAGCCAATCCGTTCTGTCAAACGTTCCCATTCCTGAATGTAGGTAAAAGCCGACTCGCGGCAAAGCGCATTGAACGATGCAATGCCATATTCCTCAATTTGCTGCTTGTTGGTAAAGCCCAGTTTCTTCTCAACCTCAATTTCAACCGGCAGGCCATGCGTATCCCAGCCACCGCGCCGGCTAACATGATAGCCATTCATCGCCTTATAGCGCGGAAAAATGTCTTTGAAAGCGCGCGCCAACACATGATGCACCCCCGGACGGCCATTCGCCGTTGGCGGGCCCTCAAAGAACACATACTCTGGCCCACCCTCTCGGGTATACATTTGCTTGTGGAAGATGTCGTGCGCCTTCCAAAAGCGCAGCACCGCCTCTTCCATGGTTGTCACATTCAGCTTGGGAGAAACTGCTCGAAACATTCTGCCTCCAGACAAAAAGAAATAAAAAAACCACCCGTCCACACAGGGACGAGTGGGATGCTCGCGGTACCACCCTGTTTCCTCCGAATTGACAATTTCAGAGGCTCTCTGTCAGGTACATCTTTTCAGAGATACCCGCGTCCCGGCTAACGACAGACGAGGTCGGCGCCCCTACTGACAACACCCACGTTGCGTTCAGTTTGCAGCTCCGGAAGGATTTTCGATTTTCCGATCTGCCCCGGCTCGCACCAAACCCGGGTTCGCTGACAGCCTCGCAAAAACCTACTCGTTTCCATCAACGCTTTTAAAACGTAGCATTATTATGCCACAACTATGGTCAAAAAGCAACGTTTTTGAAGTGCTACCAAAGAAAAATTTTTGTATAATCATTTTATGGAGGTACGCCATGAGCCCATTTGAACAAGTCATCAAACGCAGCGGTGCAATCGTGCCTTTTAACCCCGAACGCATCACCAACGCCATCTATCGCGCTGCCATTGCCGTCGGCGGAAGAGACCGCAGCATTGCCGAAGCCCTCACTGCTGATGTCATCGCCCTCTTGGAGCAAAACACCCCACCCGGCAAGATTCCCACCATTGAAGAGATTCAGGACGCGGTCGAAAAAGTCCTCATTGAACACGGCCACGCCAAAGTCGCCAAAGCTTACATTCTCTATCGCGATGAACGCGCCCGCGCCCGTCAGGAACGCGCCAGCCTGGCCGCCCGTCCCTCCCAAAACATTCCCTGGGCCAAAATCTGGCACGTCCTCGATTGGGCCGTCCGTCACAACCTGCACACAACCGAGGCACTCAATCAACGTCTGGCGCAGGGCGAGCTGCCTGAAATTGTGCGTCTGAGCGAAGCTGCCTACAATGAAGACATCGAAAACGCAGTTGAGATGATTGCCATGCGCCGCGAGCAAGTGCGCGTGGTAATCATCACCGGCCCCTCATCCTCCGGCAAAACAACCAGCACCATCAAAATCGGTCAACGTCTGCAACACCTCGGTTTGCGCCTTGTCACCCTCAATGTTGACAATTATTACTTCGACCTCGCCCTGCAACCGCGCGATGAATTCGGCGACTATGACTTTGAAACCCCACAAGCGCTTGACCTTTCCTTGCTCAATCAGCACCTCGAACAGCTGATTGCCGGTGAAGAGGTGCGCATTCCCTTCTACGACTTCAAACAAGGCAAGCGCTTCGATGAACGAACCCCGGTGCGCATCCATGCCAACGAATTGATTCTGATTGACAGCCTGCACGGCCTTTACCCAGCTATGACGGGCAGCATCCCCGATGAGCAAAAGTTCAAAGTCTATCTCGAGCCTTTGCTGCAAATGACAACCCCCAACGGCGATTACATCCGTTGGACAGATATCCGCCTGATGCGACGCATGTTGCGCGACGCGGTTCACCGCGCCTATGACCCGCGCCAAACGCTGGAACACTGGCATTACGTGCGCACCAGTGAAAAGCGCAACATTTTGCCCTACATTGGCAACACCGATTACATCGTCAACAGTGCCATGCCCTACGAATTGAGCATCTACCGCGCCCGTCTGCTGGATCACTTCTTACAATGGCGAGAAGATTATCGCAACGACCCCTTGCGTCAGGATGCCTTTGAGCGCGCCGAACGGGTGAGTCAGGTCTTACAGGCCTTCAGCCCAATCACAGACGACAGTCCCGTTCCACCCGACTCGGTGCTGCGCGAATTTATTGGCGGCAGCATCTACGATAGCTAGTCAATCACCTCGTAGAAAAGCGGCAAAGGTGGGCAAGGCTGCTCACTCCAGCGACAGGCAGCCAGCAAACGTTGCCGCGCCGCGCTGAGCGCCTCTCGGCTGTTGGCATGAATGGTAAACAACGGCTGCCCCGTCTCAACCCAATCGCCAACCTTGTGATGCACCACGACCCCCACAGCCGGGTCCACTGCATCCTCTTTGCGCGCTCGCCCTGCGCCCAAGGTCACAGCTGTCTCGCCAATCTCGCGTGCGTCCATCGCCGTCACATAGCCGGCGCGCGGCGCCGGAATCAGCTCAATGAAAGGCGCTGTTGGCAGGCGCTGCGGTTCATCCACAAAGCGCACATCCCCGCCCTGTGCCTGCACCAGGGTTCGGAACATCGCCCAGGCGCTGCCATCCGCCAATTTTTGCTCAGCCATGCGCCGCGCCGCATCCAGGCCTTCTGCCCGCCGCCCCAACACCAACAAATGTGCTGCCACGGTCAAACAATGCTCGACAAAATCTGCCGGCCCGCCACCGTGCAGCGTTTCAATCGCCTCGCGCACTTCCAGCGCATTGCCCACAGCACAGCCCAATGGCTGATTCATGTCCGAAAGCAAGGCAACAGCTCGCCGGCCACTGCGCGCCGCGATTGCCGTCATCAATCGAGCCAATTCGCGCGCCTGATCCAAAGTTTGCATAAAAGCGCCTACACCGACCTTCACATCCAGCACAATCGCCTGCGCCCCTGCGGCAATTTTCTTGCTCATAATTGAAGAAGCAATCAGCGGAATGGACGGGACAGTGCCGGTCACATCACGCAAAGCATAGAGCTTGCCATCTGCCGGCGCCAGGTCACCGCTTTGCCCCGTTAAGACCAAACCGATATCACGCAGCTGCGCCAGGAACTGTTCGCGCGTCAGGCGCGTATTGTAGCCAGGAATCGACTCCATCTTATCCAGTGTGCCACCACTAAAGCCCAAGCCGCGCCCCGACATTTTGCCCACCGGCAAGCCACAGGCTGCCACCAACGGCTCAACCACCAGGGTGGTCTTATCCCCCACCCCACCGGTTGAATGTTTATCTACAGCAATATCCACCACCCCCGAAAGGTCCAACATCTCACCCGATTCGGCCATTGCCAGGGTCAGGTCTGTTGTCTCGCGGGCGGTCATGCCGTTCAACAAAACGGCCATGGCCCAGGCCGCCGCCTGATAATCGGGAATATCACCGGTCGTCACCCCTTGAATGAAAAAGCGGATTTCTTGTTCGCTCAGCTCTAACCGATCGCGCTTCTTGATGATAATATCTACTGCACGCATTGCAACCTCCATACAAAAGAAAATCGAACATTCAGCCTTGCGGTGGATTGACCGTGCGCCCTTTCCAGAGCGCGGTTCCCCGTACAGTATTCCACCAGGAAGAAAATGCCACCGCCACATTCAAAACCACTGTCAGGGGATAAAAAGCTGTCAACCAGCGCGGAAAGCCCAAACTGCCATAGGAAATGAAAAACGTCAACCACAGCAAAGCCGCTGCCGCCCCTGCCAGCCCCACCGAAAGGCCAGCCAACGGCACACCGGCTGCCCAAAATCCCAGCACAATCAACGGCTCAAAGGTCATCAGCAACATCCATAACCAAATAAACAAAAAGACAAGCCTATTATACCCAAACGCGGCAAACATGTTTTTGCCCAGCCCACGCCACACCTGCGCAAAATTGCGGTACATGCGGCAGCGCACCACCCCAGCGCCGTTCATCAAACGCCAGCGCAACCCTGCCGCCTTCACCTGCTGCGCCAATGCCAAATCATCCACCACGTTACTGCGCACCGCAGCATGGCCGCCAATTTGTTCATACGCCGACCGACGAAACAACATCACCTGCCCCACGGCAAAAGAGAGCTGTGGTTTCTTCAGGCGATAGGCTACCCCCAACGGCAAAAAGGTCAGGTTAGCCCACAAAAAGAAAGGCAGCACCAATCGTTCCCCCCAGCTGCCCAACACCTCCTGCGGCACCACACTCAACAAGTCTGCCTGCTCTGCCACCCCCGCCGATACAAACGCCCGCAGTGCCCCCGGCGCGAAGACGGTATCCGCGTCCACAAACAATAGCCAATCGCCATGTGCCTGCTCTGCCAGCTGTTGACAGGCCCAATGCTTGCCCCACCAGCCCTCCGGCAAAGCTGCTCCGCGCCGATATACCACCCGGCTATCCTGAGCGGCCATTGCCTGCACCAACGCAGCCGTGCCATCGCTCGAATCATCATCCAACACCATCACTTCAAAATCAGAATACTCCTGCCCAACCAATGAGGTCAGGCAGGAGCTGATATTGTCTTCTTCATTGCGGGCCGGCACCAGCACCGATAGCTTTGGCCAAACAGAAGGCTGCGGCACATGCTCAACCCGCCGAAACCAGCGGCGATTGCTGAGCGCAATCAGGTTCAGCCCAAGCAGAAAAAGCACAAGCCCAATCTGATGCTGAAGCCAGAAACTACTCACCGCTCCGTCTTCTTCAATCGAATGACCACTTTACGATTGGGTTCTTCGCCAATGCTTTCCGTCTCCACTGCGGGATGGTTGCGCAGCTCCAGGTGAATCACGCGCCGCTCGCTCGCCGACATCGGCTCCAAGGTTTGGCGCTTCCCCGAACTGACGGCCTGCTCAGCCATCCGTTGTGCCAATACTTGCAATTGTCGCTCGCGCCGTGAACGATAGCCCTGCACATCAATCATCAAGGGCACCCACCGTCCAATTTCTTTTGAGACAATCAAGCTGGCGATATATTGCAGCGCATTCAACGTCTCTGAACGGCGGCCGATGAGAATGCTCAGGTCATTCCCATGCACTTCCACCACCACCGATTCCTGATCTCGCTCATCCACCGGTGGAACAAAGCGCGTCGTCACCTCAGCTTTAACCTTCATTTTCTCCAGCAATTCAGCCACCACCTCGTGCGCCACATGGGCAATGTGTTCCACTTCCGCTTTCGACTGTTCAGGTTGTTGCGTTTGCGTAGGCGCATCTACAGACGGCTTGCTACTTTCCACCTGCGCTTGCGGCGTTACGGCAGCAGCAGTGTTGGTCTGCACCACCAGGTCTTTCAATGCCAGGCGCACGCGCGCCTGCCGGCTGCCCAGGCCCAAAAAGCCGCGGCTGCCCTCATCCAAAACTTCTACCTCCACAGCTTCGCGCGGCAGGCCCAGTTGCTGCAAACCGCGTTCAATCGCTTCTTCCACCGTTGGTGCGATCACTTCCAGTTTCGTTTTTTGCTGACTCATGTGTTCCCTCACTCCTACTTTCCCGATCGGCCCGACTTGCTCGGCTTACCAGGCTTTTTATCCGGTTTCGATGATGTCATTTCAGCTTTCTTCTGCGTTGCTTCCACCGAAGGCGAATTTCCAGCCTCTTTCTTCTTTGGCATCAAATTCGACCAATTCAGCCGCCCCAACAGCGCATATTGGGCAATCCCAATCAGGTTCGTAAATACAAAGTAAACTGCCAGCCCCGCCGAAAGTGAGTAAGCAAACCAGCCCATCAACAACGGCATGTAGAGATTCATCATATTGGCCGTCATGGCACTTGGGTCGCGCGGGTTGCTGGAACTGGTCGGCGGCGTCATCAGTTTCGACTGCAAATACGTCGTTACAACCACAAGAATCGTCAATACCGGAATCGGGAACGGCAGAAAAGAAAGGTGCAAGCGCTCAGGCTGCCCCAAATCTGCAATCCACAAAAACCGGCTATTGAGCGGGATCAAACTTTCAATCTGTAACAACCAGGGATAGAGATGCCGCGTCAGGTCAAACAACTGCAGCGGCGTGCTTGCCAACGCCGCCGTCATGCCCTGATAGAAAGCGATCATAATCGGCAACTGAATCAATGTCGGCAAACACGAAGAAAGTGGGTTGACGCCCATCTCCTGCATCAAGCGCGTTTGCTCTGCTGCCAACTTCTCGCGATCATCCTTATACTTTTCCTGAATTTCTTTGAAACGCGGGTCGGTTTGCAGTTTTTGCATCGTTTGCGCGCCCTTGATCTGACTGACCATCAGAGGATGTGTCAACACCCGCACCAACAGGGTAAACAATAGAATGGCTACCCCCAGGTTGCCGCCAATCAGGTTATAGATGAACAACAAAATATTCGTAAAAACAGGGACAACAAGCTCATTCCACATAAGGTACTGCCTTTACTTGGCCGGTTGGAACGACCAGATTTGATTGCCATTCAGATTGGTAGCAATCAGAGGGGTTTTGCCGTTGACAATGCCAATCATCAGCACATCCGCAGCAGCCATCGGCCCATTGTAGAACTTTCCATCCTCAGGCATGGTGAACAAAATAACCTTTCGAGAATCGGCAAAAGACAGTTTGACCAATTTGCCGCCGCGCACGCTATCCGCTTTTTGCAGCGCAAACACCAACCCATCTTGCAACACCGCCGGAGCACCTACCACCCCACTCCCATCCTGCTCCAGAGCAATCGTTTCCAATTCGGTGCCATCCGTTGCCGAAAGAATGTGGGCCACACCGTTCATATCGCCGATATATAGCTTGCCATCTACCAACGTAGCCTGCGTCCACAAACGAGCATTGATGGCCTTCTTCCATTTCAGCGAACCATCCAGGCTGTTAAGCGCCACCACTTCGTTGGATAGCGAGGTGATATACAACGTTCCATCCTCCGCCAGTGTTGGTTGGAACAACGCCGCCGCCCCCAAGTCATACGTCCAAACCGACTTGCCGGTCATCAAGTCAACCGCATATAGCTTGTGATCCATGCTAGGCAGGTAAGCGCGCTGACCATCCGTTGCCGGCGAGGCCCATAGCGCCCCATCGGTCGCAAATTTCCAACGCAAACTGCCATCCAGGCTCAACGCATATAAGGCATAATCGGCATTTGCCGCCAGGATCAAATCGCCCGTCACCACCGGTGCAGCGATGAAATGACCCGTTGCGCCATTGAAGCGCCACATCTCTTGTCCACTCAGTGACAGGCCTGTCACCGCACCGGGCAAGCTATAGTCGGCAACCACCAGCATATCCCCAGCCAACGCCGGCGGAGCGTAAAACATGCGTCCACCTTCTGCCTTTTGCGGGTACCGCCACTGCTCGGTGCCAGTGTTCAAGTCAATGGCATAGACAAATTGTGCATTTGCCATGTAGACCGTCTGACCATCCGCCACCAAGCCAGGGTAACTGACCGCTGGCAAACGCCCACACGCGCTCAGCACCAAACCCAACAAGGCCAGGCTCAAAAACCACCACACTCGTTTGAACTTCAACATGCCTTTACCTTCCTCACAGCACAGCGTTTATGGAACCGGATCATAGCCCCCCGGATTGAAAGGATTACAACGTAGCACACGTTTGAAAGCCATCCAACCGCCTTTGAGCGCCCCATATTTATAAACCGCCTGATATCCATAATGCGAACAACTGGGATAAAAGCGGCAAGTATCAGGCGGCAAAGCCGGCGAGACCACGGCTTGATACAAACGTATCAACCCTAACAGCAGAGCGCGCGGCAGGTTCACCACCTTCAGTGGCAAATCACGCAGCCGTGGCTCGTTGGGATAATCACGCGGAAACATTGCTCTTTCCTTCTTCCACAAACAGATCCGCTCGTTCAAAAACGCTCTTCACAGCCGATTGAATGGATTGAAAATCAGCTGTAGCAATTGGTTTGCGCGCCAGAAGCAGCACATCCCAACCGGGCAAAAGGCGGGGTAAAAGCCCATCTACACAAGCACGCAGGCGGCGCTTGGCGCGATTACGCACCACCGCATTGCCCACAGCGCGACCGGCCACTACCCCGACTCGTACCCCCGTTCCTTGCGCAGCAAACACAAACAACACAACCAGCGGGTGGGCGTATGACTTGCCAAAACGCCGCACCCGCTTGATATCGGTTGAACGGGTTAATCGAAACTTTCGTTTCACCCATACCTTTGGGGGTCAATCCCAAAAAAATTCCTTTTGGTTCAATCCTACCAGCGGATTCGCTTCACGTGATTGTTGGCGCTGACCGTCAATTTATGGCGGCCACGCAGGCGGCGGCGCTTGAGAACCTCACGCCCATCCGCAGTTGCCATGCGGGCGCGAAAGCCATGTACGCGCAGGCGACGATGAATTTTGGGTTGATACGTCCGTTTGGTTGACATGCTACGTTCCTTTCACCTTCTGTCTTAAATTTTTCTCAAATTTTTCTGCTCGTCATCCTGCCTGGCAAGGATAGATCCGGGCCAAGAAACTCGACCGCATTGCGATTGTGATCTGCCCTCACAAGGCCGGGCGACAAAGGGCCATTATACCGCAACGCTGCCGATCGGTCAACAAAATTCAATCCATTTCTGGGTCCTCAAATAGGGCAACCAATTCTCGTGCGCTTTTTGGATCGGTCAGCGCCAGCACCTCATCACCGACCTCAAAAACCGTCTCGCCGCGCGGCACCACCACATCACCACTGCGCAAAATAGCGGTAATGACGCAATTGCGCGGCAAGACCAGATCCTTAATCGCAACCCCAACCGCCTTGGCCCCCGCTGGAATCTTTTCCTCCACCAACGAGTAATGTCCTCGTCGCAGTTTCAACAATGTCACCATGTCGCCCAAGGACATCTCTTCTTGAATCATGCTTGCCATAATCGAAGCCTGATTCAGCTCCACATCCACATGAAACAAGTCATTGAACAGCCAGGCATTACGCGGGTTGTTGACGCGCGCAATCGTGCGCCGCACGCCATAGCGTTTGCGCGCCAGGTAACACAACACCAGGTTCACCTCATCGTGCGTTGTACATGCCGCCATCACATCCGCTTGCTCAATGCCCGCCTGCTCCAAAACCTGAGCATTGAGCAATTCCCCCTCATGAATCAACTCTGTCGGCAATTCGCGATGAATGCGCGTCAGCACCTGTTTGCGATCATCCACCACATGGACATCATGATCCTGTGCGATCAAGGTGCGCGCTAATTGCGCTCCGGTTCTGCCTCCGCCAACAATTACCACATACATATTCATTTCTCCTCTCGCGGCCGACAGACAAGCGCCCGCAACGATTCAACACCATCCAACGTGGCACTGACATGCACCACATCGCCTGCTTTCAAGATCCAATCTGGCCTTGGCAAATGGGCACGCCCAGCGCGCGCCACCGATACAGCGATCACATCTGCAATCATCCACTCAGATAGAGGGTGCCCATCCCATTCGGCACCAACAGCAAGCTCATACACTTCCACCTCGCCATTCCCCGCCGAAAAGACGGCCCGCACCTCGCCATGATATACCATCTCCTCCAGGCGCTGCGCCGCCCAACTTGTGGCACTCACAATTTGCAGGTCAAACATCTCATACAAATAGCGATACGCCGGATCATAATTACGCGCCACAACCGTCTTAACGTGAAACTTCTGAGCAGCCGCATGTGCCACAACCAAATTCAGCGCATCGCTGTTCGTCGCCGCCACCAATGCGTCACACGTCTCAATGCCGGCCCGATGCAAAACCTCATAATTGGTCACATCGCCCTCAAACACACGCCCTTGAAAATCAGCCGGCAGGTTTTCACGCGGCGCATCGGGCAACGCAATCACAGCCACATCCTGACCGCGCTGACTCATGCGATAGGCCAATTCAGAGCCCATTCTTCCACAACCCACAACGATGATTTGCATTTTTCTTATCCTTCCAATTCCTTCCAATCCACAACCCCTATTCTACATTATAGGGGACTTCTGTAATCACAATATCCTTGCGGTTCAGTAACACATTGCGCAAGGTGTCGGCCGTACGTGCATGTAGTGCGCCACTCAAAAAGTGTTTCGGAATAAACTGCGGCACCACAATCGTAATCAGCTCATTAGGCTGTCGCTTTTCATCCAACTCATCAATGTATTCCAACAATGGCTCCACCATCAAGCGATAAGGCGATTCCAAAATCACCAAACGCAGTCCATCTCCCCAAATTTCCCATTTCTGTTGCACTTTGGCGGTTTCTTCTGCGTCAATTGAAACATGCAGCGCCGTGATGTCGTCCGACAACATACGCGCATACCGCAACCCGGCCAACGAGCCACGATGCACCCCGCTAATTAGCAAGATCACGCGGTGACGCACCACCTGCGGCAACGTACCATAATGATCAAGCGACAGCTTTTGCGCCACGCGCACATAATGCCGATGAATGGTCAACAAAATAGCCACGACCGACGGAATCAAAATGACCACCACCCAAGCGCCCTCGGTGAACTTGGTGACAGCGAAGATCACCATCACTGCAAACGTACAAAACGCACCAACGCCGTTGATGAGCATTTTCAACAACCATTTCGAATCGTGATGCACGACTGAATGGTGGGTATTTAATTTCTCGCCCGGCTTTAACTGCCCTGAATGCCACCAACGTCGCGCCATGCCGGTCTGTGAAAGCGTGAAGGACAAAAACACACCAATCGCATACAGCGGGATCAGGCGCGTCACACTCGCCTGGAAGATGATAATCAGCAACGAAGCCATTGCTGCCAACGCAACGATGCCACGCGAATACACCAACCGGCTACCGCGATAAGTCAACTGCCGCGGCAAAAAGCCATCTGCTGCGGCCAATGCACTCAGGCGGGGAAAATCAGCAAACGAGGTGTTGGCCGCCATGATCAAAATAATCGTCGTCGCTGCAATTGTTGCCAAGTAGAGCAGCCCGCGCCCATCGAACACCGTGCGTGCCAACTGAGAGACAATCGTCTCTGCCTCCGAAGGCACAGGCTGCACATGCCCGGCCAGGAAGGAAATCCCCAGCATCAGCGACCCCAAAATCGTCGCCATAATAATCAGCGTAATGCCAGCATTGCGCGAACGCGGCTCCTTGAAAGCCATGATCCCATTTGAGATCGCCTCAACGCCGGTCAAAGCTGTCGTACCATTTGAGAAAGCGCGCAAGATCAGGAACAGCGTCACCCCTTGCACCTGCGTCATCATCTCTGCCTCGGGCGGGTTTGCCACCACCCCCAGCGTCCCGGCAAAGTAACGGAAAAGGCCCACACCCACCGTTAGATACAACATCACCACAAAGAAATAAGTCGGAATGGCAAAAGCCCGCCCCGACTCCTTGACCCCGCGCAAATTGATCAGCATGATGAAGCCAACCATGGCCACCGAAATCTCAACCCGATGCTGAAACAGAGCGGGAAAAGCCGAGGTGATTTGCGCCACCCCAGATGAGATAGAAACAGCCACCGTCAGCACATAATCGGTCAACAACGCCGCCGCAGCCACCAATGCCGGTGCCATGCCCAAATTATCGCGTGAAACGCTGTAAGAGCCACCGCCATTCGGGTAAGCATGGATCGTTTGCTCATACGAAATGGTCACGATCGCCAACAAAGCGACGATCACAATCGAGAGCGGAAAGACATACTGATAAGCCGCCGCACCCAGCACCGCCAAAATAACCAACATTTCTTGCGTGGCATAGGCGGTCGAAGACAGCGCATCAGACGCAAAAACAGCCAGCCCTATTAACTTGCCAATCGTCTGATGCGGTGCATCTGCCGTTTGCAAAGGCCGGCCAATCAACCAGGTTCGCCACGAACGCGGCGGCTTGTATTCAGCTGTTCGCCGCAGCACCGTGGTGCCATTCTTCTCTTCAATGTTCATACGTTCTTTTTAATCCTCTACTTGCTGCCAGGCGCACGCCCAGCTTAGAAAAACGATTGATTATAATCGCATTTTCCGATGCAAGTCAAGCTTACAATTTCGTCAACCGTCCTTGCAAAATTTCTGTTGTACACGCACTTAACAACATCGCTCTACCTGCCATACGGATCACTCAGGGCAATGCATACAAAGCATAGACCCCGCCAAAATCTTCTACGAAACGCAACCCGTCCAAAAAAGCATCCAACGCGGCAAGGTCTTCGGGCGGATGATGCGGATCTTCCGCTGTGCGGAAAAAATCCACCCCAGCAGTGTAAACCAACACATAACCATACCCCTGCGCACGCCAATCCGACACAATGGCCGTAGCATCATCCTGCCAGGCAGTGCGCGTCCGTTTCCACTGATCCAAAATCTCGTCCCCTTCACACACCGGCAGACAATACAAACTGCGCGGCTCATACAGCATCAGCACCCGGCCATCCCCAGGCAGTTTGTGCAACGCAGCCATGGCCGGCTCATACCAGCCCAACCCATCGGCCACAAATTGCGTCTGTGAACGCAACCCTAACGCCGCCGCCCCAGCCCCCTGCCGAACGGCAGTCGTCGTCACTTCCAAAGTGTTCAACCCCAAAGCGAGCAAGACAACCGCAGCCAAAATGCGCCCCATGCGCACCCCCGGCAAGGACAAGCGTCCAGCCCCCCAAAATCCATATGCCGCCAAAAACGCAAACGCCGGAAACAACGTGAAATAATAGCGGGTCTGAATCAAATTTCCCGAAACCTGATTGCCAACTGCCCAACCAGCCCATCCCAAAAGGGTCAGCGCAAGTGCGTTTTCAAAACCGACTTGCTGCTCCAACGAGCGCGCCTTTGCACCCAACCAGGCCAAAGCCGCCAAACCAACCAACAACGGCCCCATCGCCACCATGTACCCGGGTGCGCCTTCCATTCCCAAATACATGGCCCGCACCGGCAAAAAGACCACATCTTGCCAGTTGCCAAACGGCGGCACACTCTGATACACCTCCAGGCGCAAGGCCGTCATTGCCCCAGCCGGAAAAAGAAACGGATACAACGGATTGCCCGTGCTAAGCCAATTCTTCAAGAACCAGGGCAGGCTCAAAGCAACCACCGCCAGTCCATAGCGCAAGGCCGTCGGCAAAAAAGCCTCTCGCCGCCGCCAGGCGTGCCAGGCCAACACGCCCACACCGACCAGCGCCAAAATCCCCGAGGTATATTTCACCCCAATCGCCAGACCTGTGAACAACCCTGCCAGCCACACCGCCCGCTTCTGCCCGCTCAGCCGCCAGCGCTCCAGCCAAACCAGCGTCCCCCAGCCAAACAACAGCGCCAACCAATCCACATACGCCCAAGCCAACAACGCCGTCAGGCTATAGCCGGCCAGCAAACTTGCCACACCGGCCCAGGCCGCCCGAGCGCCCAAGTGCTCAAAGGCCCAGCCCCACACCCCAACCAGCGCCAAAACCCCAAAGGCCCACCCCAATGCAGCTGCCGCCGGTGCACCACCTGCCGCCATTGCCCAGGTATACAACATCTCCGCGTTTTGCGGCATGCCCGACATAACCATCTCTGCCAGGTAGCTCACCCGCCCCTGTTGCAAATATAGCTGCGGTAATACCAAATGCGAGACAAGCGCATCAAAAGCCAGTGGCGGCGCCAGAGCCATCAACAACGTTGCCGCCAACAACAAAGCACACAACACCGCCACGCTGCGACCAAAACCATCGCTCTGCTGCCAGGCCTGCGCCAACGCCTGCCAATTGCGCCACCAAATGCGCATCCAGCGCAACAACACCACCCCACCCAACAGCATCAACCCAATCAACCACCACCGCGCCAGGCCAATGCTACCCATCACCAACACCAACAGCGCCATCAACCCCAATCCAAGCGCAGCTTGCAACGCAAGGCGCGTCAACGGCTGCACATCCTCCAGCGGCAGCAGACGCGCCCCCAAGCCCCCAGCCAGCGAGACCAACAGCCCCACCACGATCAGACGCCACAAAAAGGTCAACGCCCCCAGCAAAAACGCTCCATCGAATGGCTTGTGACTGACATAATACAACGCCGTCATCGCAAACAACCAAAGCAGCGCCACCACACCCAGCCACACCGCCCGTTTTTGCAACTCAACCTCCTTCTGCAAAGGGTGCCAACAAGCGTTTCAGCTCCAGCGTCACCGCATTCACGGCTTCCTGAACCGTTGCGCTCACCCCATCATCCAGTTCCAGACCCTGCGGTTGAATGCCAATCAGCGCCACCTGACAGCCCAACTCAGCCATCAAAAACTGCGCCAACATCGTCGGCGGCAGGGTATGCGTTGTTGCACTCAAGCCATCGGCCAGACGCCAATCCACCCAGGCGACATGCCCGGCGGCCTCTCCCATCTCGGCGGCATCCACCAACAAGACCCAATCCGGCGCAAAACGGCGCAAAGGCCCGGTAAACGCTTCTGGTGCCACGCCCCCCTCAATCAACAAAAGCTGCGGCTGGCTGCCCAGCTGTGCCCGCAACGCGCGCACCACCAGCACACCAGCCGCATCATCTCCGTTCAATTCATTGCCAATCCCAACCACTGCCAGCCGAATTTCAGGCTGGGGGTTGGCAGGGTTGTGCTTCAGGATCTTCGCGAGTGGCTCGCTCCAACAAGAATTGGACATCTTCATCTCGGCCATAGAACACTTCGAATGGTTGCCGCTGCAGAGCTGCCATTTCATACTGCTCATTTGACATGCTCAAACAGTCAAAGCGGCAATTTTGCACACACTGTGCACAATACGTACAACGGTCTATATTGTAACGCATCACGAAGCGTTTGTTGACCTTATCCAACACAATCAGTTCAATTGCGTCGGATGGACAATCCTTGATGCACAACTGACAACCGGTACATTTGGTTGGGTCATAAAACAATTTACCGCGCAGCCGGTCTGGCGTTGGATAACGCTCATATGGATAGCGCTGTGTCGCTGGTTTCTTGAACAGCGAGCGTAAAATATCGCCTATCATCGCACCAATGGACATTTCAACCTCCAAAAATGAGCGGGCGGATCATCTGACCAACGATGATGGCCACCAATTGCAACAGCGCCAGCAACGCACCGGCCCGCCACCACAAACCCACCGTCTGATCAATGCGCAAACGGGCAAACAACGACTGCAACGCAGCTGTTACCAGCAGCAGCACCAGCGTCTTCCACAGAAAGTCCAGCGGGTTGGCAATGCCGCCCAAATAAAAAGCCGCTACCAACGTCAGGCCAATCACCAACTCCACGTTCTTGCCAATGCGGAACAAAGCCAGCCCGCGCCCGCTATATTCCGTCAATGGTCCAGCAACGATTTCCGTTTCAGCTTCTGGAGCATCGAAAGGCGGCAGCTCAAGCTTGCCCATCAAGCCCACCAACGCCACCAAAAAGCCAATCGGCTGCATGACCACAAACCACAAATTGTTTTGCGCATACAGGTTGATCTCACCAATCTGCCAGGTGCGGGCAACAATGGCCGGGCCAAGCAGCGCCAACAGGAACGGCGCCTCATAGGAAAAGAGCTGCGTCAACGTGCGGGTTGCGCCGACCAATGAGAAGCGATCCGCCGTATTCGCCCCGGCCAGGCCAAGGCACAGCGTCATCACGCTCAGCAAATAGAGCACCACGATCAAGTCGCCGCGGAACGAAAAAGCGGGGGCAAAGCCAACCATGGGCACATACAGCGCAGCGGTCAGCGTCGAAGCCAGGCCAATCACCGGCAAAGCGATGAACAGCCCCTTATGCACACCATTCGGCACAATTTCTTCCTTTGCCAACAGCTTAATCACATCCGCCAAGGGCTGAAACCAGCGCGGCCCAATCCGGTTCTGAAAGCGTGCCACCAATTTGCGGTCAATGTATTCATACACCAACCCCCCGGCCAACAAGAACAACCCGCCAGGGAAAAACAACAGAGAAACCAGAGCAGGGAGAGTCAGATTGTTCATCGGTAATACTCGATTCCGTGTTGCCGTAAATCTTCCCAGGTCCAAACCTGAGAAACCGAACGATCATTGACTTTGATCAACCGATCATTGCACGAGAAGCACGGGTCAATGCCCGAAAGGATCATCGGCATATCGGCCAATTTATAGCCTGGCGCCAGATTGATCACCGAAGCCCAATTGCACAGCGATGGCGTGCGGATTTTGACCCGTTCGGGCATATCGGTGCCATTGCTCTTGATGTAGTAGAACAATTCGCCGCGCGGCGCTTCCACTCGGCTCACCGTCTCACCCGCCGGAATGCGACGCGGCGCCCGCACGGTCAGGTCGCCGGTTGGCAAATGGTCCAAAATCTCGCGGATCAGGCGGTAGCTCTCCAACAGCTCTTTCATGCGCACCACAAAGCGCGCCTGCAAGTCACCAGCCTCGTCGGTCACCAAACGCACCGGAAAATCCTTATAACCAGCATACGGCGCGTCCACCCGCACATCGCGCTCCAGGCCCGATGCACGTCCGGTTGGACCAATGGCGCCCAACTCAATCGCCTGTTCCTTCGTCATCACACCCACGCCCACTGTCCGCCCTAACAGCGTTTCATCGGTTGTAATGATCTTAATGTAATGATGGGTGCGTTCCTCCAAAAAGTCCACACCCTTCAAAATGGCATCGCGCTGTGCGTCATCCACATCCACCTTGACGCCGCCGATGACATTGACCGAATAATTGACGCGGTTGCCGGTCAAGCCTTCCAGCAAGTCCATCACCACTTCGCGGTCGCGCCAGGAATACATGAACAGCGTATCAAAACCGCCCTCATGTGCTGCCACGCCCAGCCACAACAGGTGACTGTGAATGCGCTCCAGCTCACCCACCAGGCTGCGAATGGCCTGAGCGCGCGGCGGGGCAGTAATTCCGGCCAATTTCTCAGTGCCAAGCGCAAACGCCGTCGCATGAACGTGCGAACAAATGCCACACACCCGCTCCATCAAATACATCGCCTGAGTGTAATTGCGGTTTTCCGCGCCTTTTTCAATGCCACGATGAACATAGCCCAGGCGCACCGAAGCACCCGTCACAATCTCGCCATCCACCGTGAACTCAAAGTGCCCTGGCTCTTTCAGCGCCGGATGCTGCGGCCCAATTGGCACCACAAACTTTCCTTTTCCAATCTGTTGTGCATCCATTCCTCACGCTCCTTGTGGTTTCAGACCAGTGAAAGACTTGCGCAGCGGATAGACACCATCGGGCCAATCCTCAGGCAGGATCAAATGATCCGTCACCGGCGTACCTTCAACGGTCACACCCAACATCTCAATCAGTTCCCGCTCATACAATGTTGCCGCTGGCAGCACATCGCATACCGTTGGCACAACTGCCGCATCGTATGGCACATTGACGCGCAAGGTAATGATCGCCGCGCCTTCTGCAAAGTGATACATCACATCCACCGAGCCCTGCGGTGTTTCGCCTTCTGCGGCCGGTTTTGCGGGCACATCCAGCCCCGTAATCGCCACCAGATAGCCCAAGCGCTCTTCCACCAGGCGTTTGACCGCTGCCTTGAGATTCTCGACTGCCAAAATCACATCCACCCGGTCTGCCTCTGGATGTTTGAATTCTTGCGCCAGGGGCTGCAAAATTTCTTCTGCCTTTTGCAAAGCTGTTGCCGTATCCATGTTTCCTCCTGCCTATTCTTCCACCGACTGAGGAGCGGCGTCTTTCTTTTGCAAACTCTGCAAAAGCGCCACCACCCCATGAATGATGGCCTCAGGACGCGGCGGACAGCCCGGCACATAGGCATCTACGGGAATCACGTCGCCGATGCTGCCCACCACATTGTAGCAGCCCTGAAACGCGCCGCCCGAAATGCCACACGAGCCCACCGCCACCACAAACTTTGGCTCAGGCATTTGCTCATAAATGCGCAGCAAACGATCGCGCGATTGCAACGAGACCGGGCCGGTGCAAATCAACACATCCGCATGACGCGGACTGCCCTGCAGCTTGATGCCAAAACGCTCCAGGTCATAGCGCGGCGTCAACGTCGCCAAAATCTCAATGTCACAGCCATTGCACGACCCACTGTTGTAATGAATCACCCAGGGCGAATTGACGCGTGCCCAGGTCTTAATCTGTTCTAACGCCCGCTGCCAGGGAGGATCGAGTTTCATTTCCATTGCACACTCCTTTAATTCAGATGTATCATACCCGAATTAGCCAACAAAATCAACCCAGCAGCAGCGCAATCAGCGCCAGCATCAGCCCTGCCAGGTAGGGAATCATCGTCGGGGTCAACACCCCAGTTGCCAACACCAGCACCCCCAAATGCAAGATGGCAAAGAAGAACGCAATCAGAAAGAACGGACGATAGCCAGGGGCAGCCATTTCCACTTGCGCCATTTCACCACTGCCATACAGCGTGCGCTTCAAGGATGAGCCTTCCACATCCGGTGCTAACGCTTTGCCAATGCCAAAGATGATGAACACTAACGGCACATAAATCAAAAACGCAATCGGTGGGATCAACAAAACACTCAGATCCATCGCACTCCTCCTAGTAAGACAGCAAACGCATCAGGCTATCCGCCGCAGTTTCATACCAGCCAGCGGCCAGCGTCGGCCAAAAGCCCAACACCACCACCAACACGGTCATCAACACCAACGGCAAAGCCAGCCAAACGCTCAGCTTTTCGCCTTGCAACACCAATGCGGATGGTTGCTGCCGATACATGCGGTTGACCAATGGAGCATAATAGCCCAGGGACAAAACGCTATTCAGGGCAGCGAACACCACCAGCCCAATCACCCATGGACTTTGGGTGGCAAAACCAGCAACAAAAATTTGCCACTTGGACATGAAGCCAGCCAACGGCGGCAACCCGCCCAGGCCCAACACCGCCACACTGACCGCAAAGGCCGCCAATGGATAGCGCCGCGCGGCACCGGACAAATCTTCAATCATCAGCGGGCCATGTTTGCCTTTGGCAACATACAGGGTATACAAGAACGCTCCAACGCCCAAAAAGGCCAGCCCCTTCATCAGCATGTGTATCATCAAATGGAAGAAACCGCCCGCCGCCCCGGCCTGACTGCCAAAGCCAAACGCAGCGCCAAAGCCAATCAACATGTAGCCCATATGGGCCAGGCTGGAATACGCCAACAAGCGTTTCACCTGCGTTTGCCGCAGCGCCATCAGGTTGCCAACCAGCATGTTCAACGCTCCAAAGCCCAGCAGCAAGTAGCCCCACGTTTCTGCCATGCCCGGCAAGACAGCCAACGAGCGCAACATCGCCACCAACCCAGCTTCAATCACCACACCCGAAAGCATGGCGCTGATGCCACTCGGTGCCTGCGAGTGCGCATCTGGCAGCCAGGTGTGCAACGGCACCAAAGCCGTTTTCACGCCAAAGCCAATCAGCAACAAGGCACCCGCCACCCACACAACCGGCGAAGCCGAGGCGCTGCCCAAGGCCATGTGAATGGCCGACAGATTCAGCGAACCCGCCTCCAGGAAGATCAGCGCAATGCCCAAGAGCACAAACACCGACCCAACTGCACTCTGCACCAGGTATTTGATGCCCGCTTCCAACGAAGCCGATTGGTGATAAAAAGCCACCAGCATGTACGAGGAGATGGCCATACCTTCAAACCACACCCACAGGTTGAACAAATCGTGCGTGCAGCCAAGGCCAATCATCATCCCCGTCATGGCCATCAGCAGAGCATAATACTTCTCCTCGCCCACTTCGCCCTGCATGTACGTGACCGAATAGAGCGTGACCAAAAAGGTGAGCACCAACACCACACTTGCCAGCAACAGGCTAATGCCATCGAAGCGTAACAAAATTCCGTTGACATCGTTTGCCAGCCTGGCAATCGTCACCCCAAATGGACGACCCGAAACCCACAAAGCTTGTGCCGAAAAGTATAAGAACACACCCGTCGCCAGCTGTGAAAGCAACGCCACCCAACGCGCCGGGTTGACCGTGCTGGAATCGCCCACACGGCGAGCAACCGAACGTCCAATCAGATAGGTCAGCGCGGCCCCCAGGAAAGGCGTCATCAGCAACCAAATCAATGCCGTGTATTCTCGCATGGTTTACCTCCCACCCAGGATGACAACGATCAGCACCACCACCAAACCAGCCAAAATGCCAAAAACATTCCAGTTCAGCCAGCCGGTTTGAGTCACGCGCAGCGCCTCACCCAGTTTTTGTGTGCCGCCAACAATCGCACGATTCACCGCCTCAAAGCCAAAGCTATGCTCTGCTGCCCAGCCAATGCCCTTCAGGGCCTGACCAAGGCCAGCCAGGCGCTCACGTTGCCACCAACATACCAACCCAAGCGCCACCACCAACAGCGCAATCAACGTCGGCAGCGAAAAGACTTCTTCCAGAATCACCCAGGTGTTTTCTGGCTCAATGTGATGCATCGGCAAACTTTCAACACTCAGCAACCGCGAGAACGGCCCCGCCAACAACCAGGTCGTCAACGCCCCAAATGCCAACGGAATCAGCGCCACGCGCATCGCCGGCCCAGCATCATGCCCATGCAAAGCACTGCGCGGGCTGCCGTAAAACACCATCGTCACCATGCGGTAGGTGTAGAAAGCCGTCAGGCCAGCACCAATCAACATGCCCACATAAGCCCACATCGGCCCATGCATCAGCCCCGCTTCCAGCACCAGTTCCTTGCTCCAAAAGCCATTCAAGATCGGAATGCCAGCCAGGGCCAACGAACCGATGATGAACACCGCCCGCGTCAGCGGCATCTGCTTGCCCAGCCCGCCCATCTGACGCATGTCGCGCGTTCCAACCGCATGGATCACTGCACCGGCACTGAGGAACAACAAAGCCTTGAAGACACTATGGCTCAGCAGGTGGAATTGACTGGCATAAATGCCGCCCACGCCTACCGCATACACCATATACCCCAACTGACTGACGGTTGAATAAGCCAATACCCGCTTCAGGTCATTGGCAACCAGGGCCATCAAGGCCGCCAACAAAGCCGTCACCAAACCAACCAGCGTGACCGCCGTCGTCCAGCCCGGCACACCATGGAAGGCCGGATAAAAACGCGCCAGCAAATACACACCTGCGTTGACCATCGTCGCCGCGTGGATCAAAGCGCTGATCGGCGTTGGCGCTTCCATTGCATCCGGCAACCACGTCTGAAACGGGAATTGCGCCGATTTGGCCGCCGCCGCCGCCAGACCGCCAAACGCCATCCAGGCCAGCACGCCAGCAGGAACAATCGCCGGGTTGGCAATCAACGCCTGAATGTCATAGCTACCGGTATAGGCATACAAAACCAGCGCCCCAACCAACAGGCCAATCCCACCCAGTTGGGTGATGATCAACGCCTTCATGCCACCTGCCACCGCTTTGGGATCATCATTGTTGAACGAAATCAGCGCATAAGAGCACAGCGCCGTAATCTCCCAGAAGAAGAACATCAGCAGCAAATTACTGGTCAGCACCAGCCCGACCATGGCACCGATGAAGAACAGCACCATGGCATAATAGCGGCCCAATTGATGCTCGCCCTTCATGTAATCTACAGAGAAGATGACCGCCAGGCTGCCAATCACCGTCGCCACTGCCGCCAGGAAAACCCCCAGCCCATCGGCCACAAAGGTGAAGTCGCCAAACGCGCCACCCACCGGGAAGTTCAGCACCACCTCGGCACCGGCACGCGGCAGCATCGCCAGACCACAAATGCCAGCTGCCACCGAAAAGGTCACAGCCAGGCCATTTTGCAAGCGCGGGCGCTCATTTCCAGCTGCCCACACAAACAACGCCCCGGCCCAGGGCAATAGAATCATTGCAGCTACCAAAATCAGCGTCATGGTTACCTCCGCAGCGAAGTGAGCGCTTTGATATCCAGCGTGCCAAGCCGCTGCCGAATCTGCACTGCCAGCGTCAACCCAATCACAGCGACAATTGTATCCGCCACAATGACTGTCAACGCCAGGCTCTGCGCCTCTTGAACCGCATTGCGCAACCGCCCAGCCAACACCAGCGCCAACATGGCGCCCTTGACCAAAATCTGCAAGGCCACAATCACCTTAATCAGATTGCGCGTTGCCAGCAAAGCATATAGCCCAACGCCCAGCAAACCAAGCACTGCCACAAACACCAGCGTTGCAACAGAAAGGTTCATGCCGATTCCTCCTCATGTTCGCCGGCCTTTTTCCGCTCAGAAAGCAGGCCCATCATGCCCAACACACCCGCAAAGATGAGCACAACCTGCAAGAGCAAATCCACCATGCGATTGCCCCACACCCAATCGGAGAATGTACTCGAATCGGTCACCCGCAACCAGGGCAAAGGCAACAACTCTGGCAAAACTCGCCAGGCCAACAAGCCAACTGCCACCAATACCACAACCCAAGAGAGCGGACGTGGCAGCGGTGAGGGCAAACTTGCCGCGTCTTCTCCAGCAATGTTGATGGCAAACACAAACAAAACGGTCACCAGCCCAGCACCAACGCTTAGCTCGATGACCGCCAGTTCGGCAGCGCCCATCAAGTACAGCAAAACTGCCACCAAAGCGCTGCAACCTGCCAACCACAACGCCGATGTCAGCAATCGCTGTGCTCGAATGGCAAGAATGGCGCATACCACAATACCCGCCACAACCAAACCATGCCAGATGAGCATAATAGATTGAACCTCCTCACAAAGTGGAGTTTAAAATAGCTTTCGTTTCCTTATACCGCAAAAAGTCAAATTTGTCACGTGAAAGACTTCCTCTTTCCGCACGTCAATCTCCCCCTCACGAATCGCGGCGCGAACGACGATTCGAGCGCCATATGTCCAAAAACACCCCCCACACCAAAAAACCTGCCACCGACATCGAAACGACAAAACCAATCACCCCCAAAATGGGAATAAAACTCCACGAGTCGTGCGGCGAGACCCCCATCGCAATCGCCGAGCCGATGATCATGCCGGCCAACACCACACCAACCGTCAGGCGGTTGGTGATGGTGTATAAATGACACACTTGCTGCGCAAAATCGGGAATATCCAGGCCTATGCGCAACGCGCCCTGCCCCATTTGTGTCAGCAAAACCTCCAAGGCGCGCGGCAGCGCCTGTGTCAATCGGCTCGTCTCACGCAACATTCCCGCCAATTGGAACACCCAGGTCTGCGGGTTGAGGCGTTGCAACACCATTTGTTGCGCCACGGCTGTCAAAATCTCAACGACCGAAATTCGCGCATCCAGCTCTCGCGCCACCGCCTCAGCCTGAATCAACGTCTTAATCGCCATGCTCAGTTCGCTTGGCAAGCGAATGCCGTGTTGATAAATGAGCGCCAACACCTCGCTCAACAAGGTTGCAAAGGAAATCTGTCCCAATTCCGCTTCAAGGTAGCGCGCAATCAAACGGTCCACCTCGCGCTGCAACAACGTCTCTTGCACCGGACGGGTTGGCGTGCCGATGACCAATAAAAGCCGAACCACCTCAGCACTATCGTGCCGCAAAATAGCCTGCACCACATCACCCAAGGCCTGCCGCTGATCGGGCAACAACACCCCCATCATGCCCAGGTCAATGTACACCAGAGCGTGCGTCTCCCGCTCAACCATCAGGTTGCCAGGGTGCGGGTCAGCATGGAAAAAGCCTTCAATCAACAACTGCGTAAAGATGCTGCGCACCAACACATCGGCCAGGTCAACACAATCCACCCCCAACGCATCGAGTTGCTCCCGGTCTTTGATCTTGACCCCATCCACCTGCTCCATCACCAGCACGCGCGTTGTAACCATCTCCCAATAAATGTAAGGCACATGCACGCGCCCCTGATTTTTCATACCGCGCCGCAACCGATCCGCATTCGTGCCCTCATTCCGATAATCCATCTCCAGGGTCAGCGAACGGGCAAACTCCTCAATGACACTGCCAATGGCATAGCGTCGCCCCCAAGCAGTGCGCCCTTCCACCAATCGCCCAATCTCGCGCAGAATCTCCATATCGGCGCTGACCTGTGCCTCCACCCCCGGCCGCAACACCTTGACAACCACCGGGTTCAAGTTTGGCAACACCGCCCGATGCACCTGCCCCAACGAGGCAGCAGCAAGCGGCTGTTCCTCAAACGACAAAAACAATTCACTCAGCGGCTTGCCCAGCTCCCGCTCAACAATGTCCTTCACCTGCTCAAACGGAAATGGCGCCACTTCATCTTGCAATTTGCTCAACTCGCGAACCCAATCTTGCGGCAACAAATCGCTGCGGCTCGACATCACCTGCCCCAACTTCACGAACGTTGGCCCCAAATCTTGTAACATCAAACGTAACCGTTCTGCCACACTGCGCCCGCTAAATTCCCCCAAAGGCAAGTGCAAATGGTCGCGCAGCCAGGCGCGCACCTCCTGAATCTCTTCCTGATCAATCAGAAAATCGAAGCCATAGCGCACCAACACTGCCTGCACATCGCGCCAGCGTTGTAATCCTCGAACTGCTCGAATGGTTTTCATGTTCTCTATTATATCCCTCTTGACTTTTTGACGCACCGCATTATAATAATCAATGACGCAGCGCGTCAAAAGAAAACTGTTATCACAAATGGAGGTTCTCCCATGTCCACACAAACTCAGCCACAAGAACAAGAAGAAAAGCACAGCCCCTTCTATCGCACATTGCGCAAACTAACCCTGGCCGCTGTCGGTGCAACGATGATTGCCCAGGAAGAAGTAGATAGCTTCCTCACCCGCATGGCCGAACGCGGCGAAATTGCCGAAAAAGATGCTCGCCGCCTGATGCGTGAAGCAATTGAACGGCGCGAAAAGGCTGAGCGCGAACGCAAAGCTCAAGCTGCCCAGGCCCACCCGGCGGTCGCCACCAAAGCTGATGTCGAAGCGCTTGCTGCCCGCATTGCAGAGCTGAGCCAAAAGCTTGAAGAAATGAAGAAAGCGCAAGAGTAATCCCCCATGCGCATCATCAAGCGCTATGCCAACCGCAAGCTCTACGATCTGCAAAGCGGCAGTTACATCAGCTTGAACGAAATTGCCCAGGCCATTCAGCTTGGCGAAGAAATTCAAGTCCTTGACCACAACAGCGGCGAAGACCTAACCTCAGCAACATTGATGCAGGTCATCATCGAACAGCAAAAACAAGCGCTGATGCACCTGCCTGAGGCCTTCTTTGCTCGCCTGTTGCAAACCGGCAGTGAGCTACGCCATTCGGTCAATGCATTTCTCGACCCCACAGGCAGCTTTGAGCAAGAAACCCGCCGGCGCGTCAATCATCTGGTGCAAAAAGGCTATTTCTCCCCCGCACAAGCGGAACAAATGTTGCAATTGTTGCTAGACCCCAGCCTGCACCCCGCCCCGCCGCCCGACCCGCAAGACCCAGCTTCGCCCGAAGACCTGAGCGAGTTGCAAAGACAAATCGAACAACTGGAACAACAAATTCAGTCGCTGCGCAAGCAAGCCTAAAAAAACAAGAGACATGGCAATTGGCCATGTCTCTTGCGCATTGACACAGTTTTCTTCTACGGCGTCACCTCAAACAAGGCACCACCGCTCACACCTTCCACCTCTGGGAAGAAGTACATCCAGGCCCGCGCCGGCAACACTTGATATTCCCCTGCCGTCACCGGCAAAAGCCGATAGGTCAGCTCATACGTCCCAGCTGGCAGGTAACGCGCCATCCATTGCACCCGCATATCATAAATTTTCGGTGCATCAAACCACCACCAGCCCCACCCATTGCCAAATGGATTGCGCGGGTCAAACCACTCCTCGCCTTGCCCGCCTTGTTGGCTGGTCTTCAGGCTCAAATCCAGCACCTCCATGCCAGCCGGAATAACATCTTCCACCATCACGTAATACATTTCCTTGGGCACGGTCACCGTCAAACGCACCAACACCTGCCCATCCATTGCGCTCAGCGAAACCCGCTGCAAGGGTTCACAATCTGGCATCCGACAATCCTGGCCATAGGCATAATACTGACGATCAATTTGCAACCCGCGCATCATCGGCTGCGCATCCACCACTGGACGGTTGAGTTGCAAATAAGAGCGGTAATACAACCAGCTGCTCCCCGGTGTCCGTTCAATCACCAGGGTGTTGGGCGAGCGTTCTTGCAAATCAGATAACGGCAGCACCGCCTGTGCCACCGTGACCGTTTCCGTCCCGTTGGTCGTTCCATTGAGAATAGGACGGTCATTCAACGCCGCCGAAAACTGAAAATTGGGGCGCAAATCGCCCGTGCCGCGCATCACCTGCCCCAACGCCAAAATGACCCAACTTGTTTCGTAACTAGACCCCCAGCCCATGCTCGCTTTGCGATGCATCACCAAATAGCGCACCGTATCCGGCACGATTGGGTTAGCCGGGTCAAGGGTTGCCAGCACATATAGCACCACCGCCGTCGTATAGTTCGGGGTCGTGAAGTTATGCCAATCGTCTTCCAGCCCTTGCCAATGCACACCCGTCGCCGAACGTTCAGCTCGCGCCTGCACATCCGAAAGCAACGTCCGTGCTGCGTCACTGCCCGGTGATTGCTGCGTCAGACCCCAGGCCGTCAGCGCCTGTGCCCAGGGACTGAGCAAACTGCGCTGCTCATACCAACGCGTCCAATCTACGGCAATGCCACTGCGCGCCAAAACAAAATTCCGAAAAACGCCCCGGTCCAGTTCCCAACCTTGCGCAGCTGCGCCCGGTTCTGGCTGACCTTGTAAATAATTCTGCGCATTGCTAATTGCCTGTGAACTTACCACAAACCCAGCCCGATTGGCCTCCAGCAAGCCAAACAAAGCATAAGCCGTCAAATAGGCATCCGAATCGCTGCCCTGTTGCCAGCCCCAACCGCCATCTTGATTCTGCATGCGCGACAACTGCTCCAAAGCAGCCTCAATTTGCGCCTTCAGCTCCGCCTTTGTTTCTGGCGTGCCCGTCTTAAGGTCATTTAAGATGCGATAACTCTCCACATTGGGCAACAAACGCGACAGGATGGCTTCCGTGTAATCATATGGATAGGCTTCTAAGACCGGCAATTCGCCCAAAATGGTCGCCGCCAGCGACGGTGCAAGCTCCACCTGCAACATACCTCCGCTTGGCGTATAGGAACGCGGCAAACTGATTGCCTCCAAACGCCGTCCGCCATCCGTCATCACACCCGACGTGCCAAAGGTCAAAGGCGCGCTATAGCGCAGCACTGGCAATGTTCCCCACACCGGACGGGCACTGTCACTCAGTTCACCCGCCGTTGCAGAGAAGACCAGCTCAACCCCCTCCACGTCCTTCACCTGCCCCCACCATGTCACACGGGTGTGCTCCCCCGGTGGCAACAACACAGTTTGCACGGCCAAAGCCGCATCATCCAACACAAACCCATCTGCCTGCAAAGAGACCTGCACATTACGGCTCTCCAGCGAATTGTTGTGCACCACAGCTGCAAGCTGCACGTGATCACCCGACACCATAAAGCGAGGAGTTACCGGGCGCACAAGCAACTCGCGCGTCACCACAAACTCTGCTTGCGCCTCACCAACCAAAGCCGTGCGGGTGAGGCCACGCCCCAACACAACCCACGTTGTCAGGTTATCAGGCAGCGCAACATCCATCACCGCCTGCCCCTGTTCATCTGTCAGCACGGTCGCATTCCAATAGGCAGTATCGCGAAAATCTTCGCGTACAAAAGATGAAGGCATCTGCTCAACCGGCACACCATCGCCACCACCGCCGCGCCCAAACGGTTGTTTATACTGCTCAATTCGCCGGGCGTATACCGCCATATCCAGCGTCGTCCGCACTTCCAAAAGCTGTTCGCCGTAGAAAGCATCCTCAATCGGTAACGCATTATCATCTTTCAAGGCCAACAAAGCCTTATCCACCACCGATAAGGAGAACTCACCCTGCACCGGCTGTCCAAGCGCATCTCGCGCTTCCAGGGTCACCCGCACCGTATCCCCCGGAGCAGCACGCGGCGGATCAATCGTCAGGCCCAATTGCAACAGCAAGTGATCTGGCTTTACTTTGACATTCACCAAACCCAACCGGAAATCGGGGCGCTGTCGCTCTGCGCTGCGCAGCAACAAAACCGAGACATACACATTCGGTGCATCCTCATCCATCAAAGACAGCCCAAGATCATAACTTGGCCCAGAAAACCGAATCAGCTGCGAACGCATCACCAACCCACGTTCAACCGTCACCAACCCAAGCACTTCCCCCTCAAATGGATTGGGGATCAAAATATGGGCTGTTTGCCCCACGCTATATTCTTGTGCATCCGTTTGCAGCTCAATCCGTTGGTCAGGCAAACGCGGCCACGAGCCCACACCACTCCCATTCACCCAAACCATCAACTGCGTCAACGCGCCACCACTGCTCACATCCAATTGATAAACCCCTGCAGCTGGCGGCGTGAATGTCATCTGCACCTGCCCCTGCGAATCGGTTACCAGGGTCGTGCGCCCCACCTCGGTCAACACTTTTTGATAAGCAGGGCTCCCCATCTGATCCACACCGTTGCGCTCCCACCTGGCTTGTTGGAAGACTGCCGTCACCGATTTGCTGCCCGCAGGTTGTTTATCCCAATTGAAGGTGCGCAGCGAGAAAAGCATATCCGTCCCAGCTTGCCCCGTCCAGGTTTCACTGCGCGCCCCAATCAGGAACAGTTCCGGATAATGGATCGTCGTTGTCCGCCCGCTAACTTGCTGCCCATTTTCATCTTGCACCGTAAATTCAATGGTCAGGCGCATCGGTTGACCAGGGGTCATCAACATGTTTCGATAGTCCTCTTCCGCAATCGAAACGGCAAACATGCCATTTTTATCGGTTATCCCCTCACCGCTCAGCACCAATCGTCCGGGCGTATTCTCAGCCCAGCTCCAACGAAAATCTCCCAATGGCCCAACCTGATAGCCATCAATTCCCACATACTCTGGCTGCGCATACAAAGACCACTGCACCGGCAAATTGCTAGCCGGAGCGCCAAAATAGTACTGAGCGCGAACACCAGCCCCCAGGTCTGTTCCGGGGGCCACCGCACTCGGTGCACTCAGGCTTAGCTCAACTTCCGGCTTGCGATAATTGGCCACCTGGAAAGAAATCTGTCCAATTTCTTCCACATCAATCGCATACATGCCCGGCTGTGCATCCGGCGGCAGCTCAAAGGTGCCATCAAACGTGCCAAAGCCAGATAACGGCAATGTCGTCTGAAAAAGCAACGGCCGCTGATAATTCTCGTCATAGGGGCCATACACTGCTACGCCCACCTGATTGCGCTCGGTTGGCAGATAATAGCGCCCATTGTCGCGCACATGCAATGCGCCACGCCAGGCCACTGTTTGCCCAGGGCGATAGATGGGCCGATCCGTATACACATAAACATGCTCAGGTTGATCCTGATACAATGTAGCCACCCCAAACTGCCACGGCTGCAAACCATATTCCATGCTGGTGCCGGCAATGCCAAACAACGGTTCGCCCGGTTGCCCAGTCACCACGAACAATTCACTATTCCGGTCCAGCTTGCGAGAAAAGACCGCCTGCCCATTCTGATCGGTCACCACATTCCCCAACGCATTGCCCGCCTTATCATAAATCGTCAGGCGCGCCCCGCCAATCGGTGCCTGCGTTTCCAGGTTGACTGCCCAGATAAACAACTCATTTGGACTGCGTTTTAGCGTCAGGTGCACTCGGCTGATGATTAAGCTAAAATAATTTGGCTCACTCAGCCCATCTCGAACTTGCATTCCATAAATACCAGGCAACAATTGCAATCCATCGCGTGAAATTTTGAGATCCGTACTCTGCGTCTGATTCACCGCCTGCGGCAAAGCCTGCTGCCAGCGATCCGCCTCCGGCATCGAAGCCACCTCATTGGCATCATTCAATTGCATCCAGTCCATCGGCTTCATATTGTAGCGAATCACATCCAAACGATTGATATTGATCGTTTGCACAGGAATGGTTGTTTCCCAGGGAGCGATGAACAAGGACGAGCTAGCTACCTGCACCATCGGCACAACCGTCTTCGGGGTCGCATTTGCCGTCCAAAAGATCAAGCGCTGATCCTCCCCTAATACGCCACCCCAGCGATCTTGCAGCTGCCCTTTGAGCGTGACGGTATACGTTGTATCATAATCAAATACGCCATACATCATCAGCGTTTGGTTATCAGCATACAAGGAAAGATCCTGAATGGGCGGATCAATCCGAACCAAGGCCTCCAAATCCTGATCGGCCTTAAGCGGCGTGCTGAAGCCCAGATAAACAGAGCCATAGCGTTCATACAAATCCAGCTGTTCCCCCTCCGCCGGGCGTGACTGCGTCAACGTCAGGTTGCCAACGCTCCACAGCTTAATCAATTGCGGATTTTCCAGCGCTGCGCCGCTGAGCCCGGTTGCTTTCTCCGTCAGGCGCAAGGTATAGCCCGTATCGCGTTTGAGTAAGTTCAGTGGTTGGAAGCGCATCACCGTATCTTGTTGCTCCCATTCAAATTTTCCCTCAACCACCTTACCATTCGCATCTGTCAACGAAAAAGCTGCCTCGGTTTTGACGCGATCCATCGGCTGATTGAAGGTCATCTCAAACACCTCATCCAATGGCAACGACAATTCCGTTTGCGTTGAAAGCCGCAAAAAGGCCGGGATCGTTGTGGTAAACTGCCAGGGCATGGCCGAATCTTCTGCCAGACGGCTGCCCGCCACACTGATCAAATCCGGGTTGATGCGCGCTGTATACGTGACCCCGCCCGCCAGCGCTGGTTCAGGATAGAAAATGTAGGTACTGGTATTCAGCCATTCGCCGCGCCCCTTTGTTGTCGGCTCCAAGGTCAACGCCACCGGCAAATCTTGTGTCTCGGCTCCTAAAGCCACAACCGGCTGATTGAAAGCCACAACGACTGCGGCAAACGGATCAACCGCATTGCCTTCCGGCAAGCGCTGTGTCGCCCGCAACGGTTCAGCGGTCGTATACTCAAACACAATCGCTTCTTGCAACGCAATGCCATTGGCTGCGCGTGCCGTCTCCCCGATCGTGACCTTCAGGTCACTACCTGCGGGCAAGGTCTGATCGGGCACAAAAGTCACACTGCTATCATCCTGCCACTCAAAACGCCCACCCACTGCCGGTTCAACTTTCAAGGCTCCTTCTACGGATAAACGCTCCATGGGCTGATTGAAAAGCAGCTTCACCCCCGAATTCAAGGACAGCGTTGTACCAGGAAACGGTTCCGCTTCGACCACAGCAGGCGGCAAACGCACCGGTTGCGCCGGTGCCAACGTTGGCGATTGGGTCTCTGCCGTTGGCGTTTGGCGCACAAACGGCAAACTGCACGCCAGGCTGCCCAAAACCAAGATTGTCAACGCCAGATACAGCTTGCCACGCCAAATTTCAACGGACAATGGTTTCATTGCTTCCTCCATCCTTGTTAGGCTACTTCGCGTTCAAAAAAGCGCCAAAAAATTTCTTGAAATACGGGAATTCGCCACGCAAGCCGACATGATTGGGATTCGAAGCATCCCACTGCGCTGCAAAGGTCGCCACCACATCATTGGCATCCAACACGGCCCCATTGCTAAAATGCACATTGTACCGCAGGTAAAACGTCCATTCGGTCAAATCGCTATTCACCGTCCAATATTCAGCCAACCCAGGACGAACCCCCGTTTCACCATATTGATAACGCACCAACGGCGTATATAACAGCGATGCTGCCCGCAAGGCATCTTCATTAACCTCATCCACCGGCCACAACGTCTTGGGCGTTTCGGAGCCAATAAAGACCAATTGATCCCTTGCTGCGCTCATCTGTTCAAAGTTTTCGTTCAACGGGCCAATGCGCACCCCCAAAACATCGCCGCGAAACGCCAACAACGAATTGACGTGTGCCAACGGCACAAACGGGGATAACTCTTTCACCTTTTCATTGACCGCATTGTAGCTCACCTGCCGCGCTGTTGCATCCACTGTATTATTCGCTTGCTGAATGAGCGTCACCAGTTCCGGATGCGGATCACCGAACAAAGTTGAGCTGCTGCCCAAATAGGTATCATAAAACGCGGTCGGGTCTGAATATTCCGCTTCAAAGCCATACAAAAACAAAGCCAGTTTTCCCTGTTGCAACAACGTCTCAAAATTGCGCGAGCGGTTTAAGCGCACTTTGACATTAACCAGCTTCAATTGCTCTTGAATCAGCTGAGCCACTTTTTCATTGTCCGGCATCACCGTCGGCGGAACATAGGGATAAGTCAGCTCAATTTCCTGGTTGAAATCGAACCCAGCCTCTTTGAGCAAATCTTCCGCTTCTTTGGGATTGTAATCATACCAACGCAACCCATCGGTATAGCCCGGCTGCATCGAAGGCGGCACAATTTGCTCCGCCAACAGCGACCCAAGCGGAAAAGTCTGATTCACGATCGAGCGCCGCCCCAGCGCCAGCGAGAACGCTTGTCGCACGCGCACATCATCAAACGGCGCTATGTTACGATTCATTCCCAAATACGCAAGATTCAACGCCGGACGTTGATAGACGCGATAGGTGTTGTCGCCGGATAGTTGCTCGCTAAGCGAGGCAGCGTTCAAGTTGTCGGCCCCATCCACTTTGCCAAAGCGCAATTCGCCCAAACGGACATTCGAACTACTCGCCCACCTCAACAACATTTCCTGATTGCGCGCCGGCACATCCCAATAATTCGGGTTGGCTTGCAGCTCCAACCGATCCCCCGGTACCCAAAGCTTGACCACGTATGGGCCGGTTCCATTCACATTTTGACTGATTTTAAGCGCATCGCCCTGATATTGATCCAGCGTATTCCGATCTTGAATCGAGAAAGCCGGCGAAGCAACCTTGGCAAGGAAAGCCGCATCGGGTGAACAAAGCGTGAAACGCACGGTCAGCGCGTCAATCGCCTCAATCGAACGAATTTTGCCCCCGTAATCACAGTTCGCGGCCTGTACGATCAGCGGTTCAAACGTCTTGTTGCTCGTGCCACTGCCCTGACAGGCGGTCAACAACAGGCTCAAAGCCATTCCAATCACCCAAACTTTAAACAGGAAATGAGTTTTCACGTTCTTCCTCTTGTCTTTTCATGCCAAAATTCAGAGCAGAAAATAATACCTTCCCTTTGATTATACGTGATAACCAGGGATTGTCAATTCAAAGCCCCCTACATGCAATTGCCCGGCCTTTTCATTGTTGCTATAATCAAGTTGTCTCATCCCGATCTCTTTCAAAGGAGTTTTTCTCATGTCCCATCGCATTCATCAGCCCACACGGGTTGCAATCGTCGGCGTTGGCAATGTTGGGGCCACTTTTGCCTATCATCTGCTGATCAGCGGCCTGGCCAGCGAAATTGTGCTGATTGACGCCAATCAAGCCCGCGCCGAAGGCGAAGCAATGGACCTCATGCACACCGTGCCTTTCTCCCGCCCCACGCGCATTTGGGCCGGCAGCTATGCCGATTGCGCCGGTGCAGCAGTGACTGTCATCACTGCCGGCAGCGCCCAACGCCCCGGTGAAACGCGCCTCGACCTTGCTACGCGCAACACCAACATTTTCCGCCAAATCATTCCACAAATCGTCGAAAACAACCCCAACGGCCTGCTTGTAATTGCCTCCAACCCAGTAGACGTACTCACCTATGCCGCGCTGAAATTTTCCGGCCTGCCCAGTGCTCGCGTCATTGGCTCCGGCACCATTCTGGATACAGCTCGCTTTCGCTACTTGCTCAGCCAAACCTTCGATGTAGACGCGCACAGCGTCCATGCCTACATCATCGGCGAACACGGGGATAGCGAAGTGCCCGTTTGGTCACTTGCCAACATCGCCGGCATGCGCCTGTCCGATTTCTGCGCCGCCAATGGCTTTGGCTGTGCCGACCAACACATGTTGGATGAGATCTTTGCTCAAACGCGCGATGCTGCCTATCACATCATTGAGCGCAAAGGTGCCACCTATTATGCCATTGGCGCCGGGCTCGTGCGCCTCGTTGAGGCCATCCTGCGCGATCAGGGCACCGTCCTATCCGTCTCGAGCCTGATTGATGATTACTATGGCCTGAGCGATGTGTGCTTCAGCCTGCCGAGCGTGTTGGATGCTGGCGGGGTTGAGCGCGTGTTACACCTAACACTAGACGAGACTGAGCTCAAAGGCTTGCGTCAATCCGCAGCACTGTTACAAAAAACAATTCGCGACCTGGGCCTGTAGCAGCCTATTGCTGCCACAACAAAGCGCCCTTGCGCTCTTCACAGTCGCAATCGAAGAGATAGGCACAACCGCCGCCAAAGTTCATTGCCGTTGCATCTTCTGGGCCTTCTTCCAGCTGCGCCACAAAGCGCATCTTGCGCCCACAAGCACAAATTGGCTGCTCCTCTCCCTGCAACCAGGCCGGTTCACCGCCCAGCTGCCCCAGCACGCGCCGCTTGCTCACGCGATTGCGCCGCGCCCACTCGCTGCGCGCCGTCTCATATTCCTCTTCCGCCACCTGCACAAGCCGCGCCCCATACATCACCGGGCGCGGCTCTGCCTGCTGCGCCACCACCTGCAAATGTTCGTTGGGCCGCACCGGCAGCTTGATCACACAATTTCCCCCACCATCCTGACTCCAGGTATCGCACCCCTCTTCTCCGACACACAAAAAGATCAGCAACAAACGCCATGCTTCCCCCGACTCAGCCCTGGTCAAAATTTGCCCCTGAAACTGCATCGGCTTTCCACACTCTTCACACACAGGCCAATCAAACGCTGCTCCTTTATTCAGCGCCAAAGGCCCGCCAAAGCGCGTGACCGGATGCGCTACCGCCACGCGGGCTTGATAGATCAACAAATCAGTCATCCCTCCACCTCCACAATCAACACCTCAAAGGGCGCCAGGACAAGGTCTGCCAGCAAAAGCCCCCCCTCGCGCTGCGCCTGCGAAGAAAACAATACCCGCCCATGCTGCCACACCGCCCCAAAAGTCACTTGCTGCGCCTGAGCAGCATAATTCAACACCACCAACACACGTTGCTGTTCCGTCGTGCGCAAGAAAGCCAAATACTCCGCTGCCTCGCCATCCACCACCGCATAATCGCCCACCTGCAAGGCCGGTGATTGCTTGCGCACATGCAGCAAACGCCGATAGAAATGCCATAACGAGCGTTCATCCTGTTGCTGTTCGGCTACATTCACCCCATCCGCATAATCTGATTTGACGGGTAGCCAGGGCTGCACACCGCTTGGACAAAAGCCGCCATTCGGGGCATTGCGCCACTGCATCGGCAAGCGACATTTATCGCGTCCCAATTGCGAAGCAAATTCCAAAGCTTCGGACGGCGTTAGGCCCATCAATTCCTGACCCAAGCGATAAGCCCGCAAGCTGAGCGGGTCACGAAACTGAGCAACATCCGTCAATACGCCATCCGTCATGCCAATTTCTTCGCCATTGTAAAGAAACGGCGTGCCCCACAAGGTTAACATCAATGCCACATTCAACCGTGCGAGCTGCGCATTATGTCGCCCATCGCCAAAGCGATTGTAGACCCGCGGCGAATCGTGATTGCCCAACGTGTTGCAAGGCCAGGCCCCCGCCGGCATTGCACCCAAGCGCTGCCGCTGATTTTGCCGTATCCAGGCCGGGCTCAGTTGTGCAGTGCGCATCAATGGAAAGTTGAAATTCAAATGCAATTCATCCGCACCATTGCCATAAAACGCCAGGTCATCCGTCTCACCAATCAACACCCGCTCAGGATAAGAATCCACCAGGGCGCGCAGTTCACGCATCAGCTCGTGCACCTCCGGAAAATCATGTTGATATTGGAACATGCGTTCCCAAAGCTGACCAACTTGCTCCTGCTCCGCCGGTGTTTTGGCGCGCTGCGAAAGCACATACAACTCATCCAGCGAAACGGGGCAATCATGGTCTGGCAAAGCCGAGTCTTCAAAAATTGTCCCCACCGCATCCAGACGAAAACCATCCACGCCCATTTCTAACCAAAAGCGCACCACATCCCACATTGCCTGCCGCACCGCCGGGTTGTTCCAATTCAGGTCAGGCTGCCCTTTGAAGAAAAAGTGATAGTAATACTCTCCCGTTTGCGGGTCAAACTGCCAGGCCGAACCGCCAAAGGTCGAGGCCCAATTATTCGGCGGGCCATCGCCGCGCCCCGGACGCCAAATGTACCAATCCCGCTTCGGATTGTCATTGCTGGCGCGCGATTCACGAAACCAGGCATGTTGATCAGACGTATGATTCAACACCAAATCCAGCACAAGCCGCATATCACGCCGATGCAGCTCATCCAAAAAGCGGCGGAAGTCAGCCAATGTGCCATATTCTGGAGCCACATCGCAATAATCCGCAATGTCATACCCACAATCTTCCAATGGCGAAGGATAATGTGGCGAAAGCCAAATGGCATCCACCCCCAGATCTTTTAGATAATCCAACTTTTCAATCATCCCGATCAGGTCGCCAATTCCATCCCCATTCCCATCCGCAAAACTGCGCGGATAAATCTGATAAAAAACAGCTGTTTGCCACCATGCGAATGATTTCACTTGTTTTCTCCTCAATAGCTTAAAATTCAGCCAATAACGCTTCTCCATGCCCGGCAACAAGCCGGACGGATTGCAATTCATTCCAACGCGGTTCGGGCAACCAGCCCTCCACACGCACATACGTATCCGTCAAACCGCTCATTTGCCAGCCCTGCGGCCCACAAGCCTTTGCCGCTTCCCATAATACCTCGGCTTGTTGACCGATGAACTGCTGACGATAAGTCGCAGCTGCTTCTGCCAACACGGCGCGCATCTGTGCACCACGCTGCCGCGCCACCCGTCCATGTACCGGGTTGGGCAAACTCGCCGCAGGTGTGCCAGGACGCGCCGAATAGGTAAACACATGCCCACCGGCAAAGCGCATAGCCCGCACAAAATCCAGGCTCTCGGCAAACTCCTCTTCCGTCTCGCCCGGGAAGCCGACGATCAAATCGGTTGTAATGGCCATCTGCGGCACCAACCGGCGGGCCTGCTCAAGCAAAGCAGCAAACGCCTCCGGGCTACCCTTGCGCCCCATGCGGCGCAAGGTCGCCGCACAGCCCGATTGTAGCGGCAAATGCAAATGCCGACACAGGCGCGGCTGACCGGCCCACAGCCCCAACAAGTCCTCATCCACATCCCACGGTTCAACCGAAGAGAGCCGTAACCGCGGCACAGCACAGCCATGCAGCACCCCGCTCACCAGGTCACGCAATCTTTGCCGCGGCAACAGTTCACTGCCCCAGGCACCCAACTGCACCCCACTCAGCACCACCTCTTTCACCCCGCCGCGCAGTGCCGCCTGCACGTCACTCAGCACCTGTGCCAAAGGCACACTGCGCGCCCGCCCGCGCGCCAACCGCGTGATGCAATAGGTGCAATGATGATCACAACCGTCCTGCGCTTTAATGAACGCCCGTGTGCGCTGATGCAGCCCCGGCAGCGGTTCGCGCGCCAACGGCTCCTGATCAAACACCTCGGTCGGCAGGTCAAACACCTCCGAGACCAGGCGCTCCTTGCCGTCGTTGCCCACCACCCGCACCACACCAGGCAAAGCAGCTGCGGCCTGTGCATCCAGGGTTGCCCAGCAGCCCGTCAACACGACCTTTGCGCCCAAACGCGCCGCCTGCCGCGCCTTGCCGCGCGAATCGGAAGCCGCCTCTGCCGTCACTGCGCAGGTGTTTAAGATCACCCATTCTGCATCAGCGGCATCGGCCACCAGCTCAAAACCAGCCACGCGCAACTGCGCGCCAATCCGTTCCATCTCACTTTGATTAAGTCGGCAGCCGACCGAATCCAAATACACACGCATAGCCCGATTATACCCGCGTTGTTCGGTCACATGGGCAAACTTCGACGAGTGTGACAAGCACATCTCTGCCCCACCGTCACAATCCGAAATCTTTCACAATTCGTTCCCAACAGGCATAGCTCCATTATCTCAGCAAACCAGGGTCGCAAGGCCGCCATTACGAACCACCGCGCAACACCAAAAAATCATCGAACAACACATCCACACCGCCTTCCACGCCACTGCCAACCCAAACACCCACATCCCCAATCGAAAAACTGTCGTCGTGCGCCTCCGTCACCACCTGCCCATTCACCCACAACGTCAGGCGCTCACCAACGCAATCAGCCTGAATGCGGTTCATAGTCAGCCCGGGTTCAATCAACGGCGTATATTCCAACGTCGGTGCACTCAACAGGCTCAATTGCCCATTCAGAAAGCGCAAAATGCCCGCATAGCCATCGCTACTGATCAAAAACGCATAATAATTGCCCGCATCCTGATAGCGGCAAATCAGCCCAAAGCGGTTATCCAACGGCCCCCCCAACACAGTTGCCTCAACCGTCAAAATCACCGCTTCATCTTGCCGCCCGGCCAACGACCAGTAATCATACTGCGGACGCTTGCCAAACAGACGCAAGCCGCCATCCAAATAAGCAGCAAACGAATCTTCGTTCGTCCACACGCTCCAGCCGCTGTGCGGGTCAGAAAAGTCATCTGCGAACAGCACAGGGTCAGTGCGCGAGGCAGCGCAGCCCACCAACGTCAGCAACAACAGCAGCCCAAACCAGCTTTTCATCGGAAATATTCCGCCAGCAAAGCCCGCGCCCGCTCGCTAACAGCCGACCCAGGCCGCCACGCTGCAGCCGCCTGCAAGTGCGGCTGTGCCTCCGCCATGCGCCCAGGCAGCGTCAGCAACAATTGCGCCAACGCCAAATGTGCCGCGTCGCTCTCCGCCCCCTGCAAAGAGCGCTGCAAGAACCGCTCCGCATTGACAGCATCGCCCTGTGTCATCAACAGCTGTCCCATCAGCAACAATGCCATAGGGTCATCAGGCCGTAGCAGCAACAGCTGACGCGCCGCCGGCAGCCCAACCCCCGGCACGTCCAGCCCATAGGTCAAGCTAAACAAAGCCAAGCGCTGCCAGCAATCGGCATCTGTCGGTTGTACCTGCACCGCCTGTTGATAAAACGCCAGGGCATTGGCAAGGTCGCCTTGTTGAGCATAGGCACGGCCCTGCTCAGCCCACCACAAACATACCAACGGCTGTCGCTCAGTCAGCGCCTGCCAGGTTGCCAACGCCTGCTGTGTTTGACCAGCCTCCAACCAATACGAAGCAGCGGCTGCCTGCACCAAAACCGAATCCGGTTGCAAGGCCAGCGCCTGTTGCACAGCCGGGCCGCCATCCTGCCCCAGGGCCTGTTGGGCCTGCCCAAGCATTGCCCAGGCCTCGGCATAATCAGGCGATTGTTGCACAGCCTGCTCAAATGCCCAGGCTGCCAGGTCCCATTCCCCCAGGCTGCCCAAAGCACGCCCAACGCTCACCAAGCGATAGGCCGGGTCAGCGCTGCGCAATGCCTGTTCAAGTGCTGCCTGCATCCGCTGCGCAGACGATGCATAAGCAGGTTGCCCCTCCAGGTCTGACCAAAGCCTGAGTGCCGACTCGGGCTCGCGCAGAGTTGCCAACAACGCCGACCAATAGAGCGCTTGCGCCTCCGTTGGCGATGCACTTTGCCACCGCGCCACAGTTGCTGCCAGCCCATCAAAATCAGCCAACGCCCGTTGCATTTGTGCCAGGCTTGCCAGGTTTTCCCCCGTCAACTGCGGCATCGCAGCAGCTTGCCGCAAAATCTGCTGCGCCTGATCGGCGCGGCCCAAGCGGATATCAACCTGTGCCAGCAACAACTGATCCTCAAACGGCAACGGCATCTGCGCTGCGCCACGCTCCAAAGCCTGTGCCACTGCAGCATCATTGCCCAAAGATTGTTCGGCGTGTGCCAGTTCAAGCCACAGCTCAGCCCGCCAGGGCTGCCAGGTCAACAAGGTGCGCAGCGCTGCTGCACGCACAGTCGCATCCTCAGCGCGACGATGCGCTTCTGCCTGCGTCCATTCCAGCGGCAAAGCGTTCAATGGGAAAAGTAACAACAGCCCCCAAAGGATCAGGGCCAGCAAGATCAAAGGTTGCAACGCTTTTGATTTTTGCATCATCCCCTAACGCCGCCGGGCCAAAATCAGCCCAGTCGAACGTGTAATCCGCACCCCGCCTGAGCGGGCAATCTGCCCCTCAATTTCAGCCAACAACTGCTCCACCCAGCCCGGCTCACCATCGTCCTGCGACCAAATCGTCAGGATGTAATCTACCAGCGGCTGTGCTTCCGTCACCCACAAGTCGCCAGCATGACGTAGAACCCGAATATCGGTGAAGCATTCAGCCAAAAAGTCTGCCCCGTTTTCAAGCGAATAGCGCAGGCCCGGGTCCGCTGCCATTGACTTGTGCGTAAACCGGCCAGCAAGTTGATAGATCTCCTGCACATGCCCAACGCCATTGCAAGCCGTGCAGAGCCAACCACCGGGACGCAACACGCGTGCCAGCTCCCTCACCGCATGGTCAATATCCGGCACGTGATACAGCATGTGATTGGCCACCACACCATCAAACAGAGCTGCCTGCATCGGCAAAGCCTGAACATCCGCCTGAGCAAAGCCAAAGCGCCCATCGGCATGGAGCGCATGGCGTGCAGTGCGCATCATCCCGGCAGAAAAATCGGCCAATACCACGCGCACCGCCTCTGGCAAGTCGGTCAATGTCTGCCACAGGCGCGCCGGACCACAGCCCACATCCAGCAAGCGCTGCCCAGCTGTGATCGGCAACATGCGCCCCGTCCAACTCAAAAAGTCTTCTGTCTGTTGGCTAAAACGACGATGCAATTCAAAACGCGCATTCAGGCGTTGCGGCGTGCGATATTGCACTTCCTTCAAATGCTTTTGATCATCAATCCAGCTCATACTGCGCGTCCTCTCTTCAACAAAAGGGTGAGACACTTTGATTATATACCAATTTTAAATCTCACCTTGACATAAGCCTGAAGACGTGATAACCTTAGCCCTTGCCGCAAACAAACGGTTTGGGCAACATCTTTCAAGAAAGTGAGTAAGTTAGGAATGTCTGAACGTCTCATCGGAACCGTCAAGTGGTTCAACCCCGCCAAGGGCTATGGTTTCATCGGTCGTGAAAATGGCGAAGATGTCTTTGTGCACTTTAGCGCCATCGAGATGGATGGCTACAAGCAGCTGAAGGAAGGCGACAAAGTCGAGTTTTCGGTTGAGAAGGGCCCCAAGGGTCTGCAAGCCGCCAACGTCACCCTGGCTACCGAAGCCTAAATATCCACCCTTAAACATCATCGAGCTGCCCTCACCGGCAGCTCGATCGTTTTTTAATCTCCAACCCCCACCAAATAAGCCGCCAACTTTGCATATTCCAACAACGTCGTTTGCCAACCGCGCCAGCTGAGGAACCAACGGTCCGCACGATACCAATGCCCGCTGGCCGGATGCACCCGCACGCGAATATCACTGCCGCGCAATGCCTGACGGAAGATCAGGCGGGTGCGCATCGTATGATAGGGATCTGTAACGACAATGCAAGACTTAAGCCCCAGCTTCTCCATCGTTTGCCGCACCGCCAACGCCTCATCTGCGGTGCTGCTGGAACGGCCCTGTGTCGTGATGATATACTCAGCAGGCACGCCCGCATACACCACCTGCCAATACAAGACGTGACTATTGCGCTCCCCATCTGCCCGATAGCCAGTTTCGGTGAGGATGAACATGCCGCCAACGTTGCCATCGCGATAAATCTTGGCCGCCTCGCGCACCCGTTCCACACCGCCACCGCTCAACAACACAACCGCATCTGAGCGCTTAACCGGGTCAGAGACAATCAGAAACGCCCCCGCCCCCCACAACAGCCCATAGCCCAAAACCAGCCCCAGGCCACTCAAGCCCAGTGCCAGCATAAGTTTTCCCCAACAGCCCAGGCCGGAGCGCCGGGGCAACCCTGCTGCCTTCATTTCAATGATTCCGCTTCAGCAACGCTTGTTGCATACGCTGCAACGCCTCTTGCAACATTGCGCGCGGACAACCAAAATTCAGCCGAACAAACCCCTGCCCGCCAGGGCCATAATCTGCCCCGTTGGAAAGGGCCACGCGCCCCTCATCCAGGAAAAACTGATAGGGATCTTCCAAACCGGTTGCGCGACAATCCAACCACGCCAGATACGTGCCTTCTATCGGCCCCATCTGCACCCCGGGCAAGTATTGCCTGACAAAACTCTCCGTCAGGTCGCGGTTGGCCTGCAAATACAGCAACAGCTCATCCAGCCAGGGCTGCCCATGGCGATAGGCTGCCAGGGCAGCCACCTGCCCCAACACATTCACCCATCCCACCACGCCGCGCCGCCCCTCTTGCAATTGTTGGCGCAAAGCCGCATTCGGCACAATCGCAAAGGAACATTCCAGGCCAGCGATGTTGTACGTCTTACTCGGCGCCATCAACGTCACCGTCTTCTGCGCAATCTCAGCATCCAGCGAAGCAATCGGTGTATGTTGGTACGGTGAATAAACCAAATCACAGTGAATTTCATCCGAGCAAATCAACACGTCGTGCCGCAGGCAGATCTCCGCCAGGCGGGTCAGCTCCGCCGGTGTAAACACACGCCCAACCGGGTTGTGCGGATTGCAAAGAATGAACAAACGCGTTTGCGGCGTAATCGCCTGCTCAAACGCCTCAAAATCAATTTCATAGCGGCCATCTGCTCGCCGCACCAGAGCTGCATCCTGACGCAACAGACCGCTATTGGCCGGCGCGCTCAAAAACGGCGGATAGACCGGCGTCTGCACCAACACCGCCTGGCCGGGGGCACAAAAAGTCTGCGCCACCCAATTGAAACCGGTCACCACTCCCGGCACCATCACAATCTCTTCAGCCGAAACCTGCCAGCCATAGCGTTGTGCCATGCGCTCCATGATCACTTCATTGAAACCGCTCACCCGCCCCGGATAACCAAACACACCATGCTCCACACGTTCATGCAAGGCGGCAATCACCGGCTCTGGTGAACGGAAATCCATATCAGCCACCCACATCGGCAGCACATCGGCGGCATAGGCCCGCCACTTCAGGCTCTCAGTTGCCCGACGATCAAGTACGGTATCAAAAATACTGGTCATACCCCGATTATACCCGAGCACCCCAGAAAATTGGTATAATCGGACATACTATGAATCATCCTACCTCTACGCTTATTCTCACCCAGAACAACTGGCAAGACTATGCCCTGCTCGACAGCGGCAACGGCCTGCGCCTGGAACGGTTTGGCCCCTTCCGCCTGGTGCGCCCCGAAGCCGAAGCCATTTGGAAACCCACCCTGCCCGACAGCGAATGGCAAAAAGCCGATGCCACCTTCGTCCCCTCACCAGAGGAAAACGGTGGACATTGGACTTACAAACGCAGCTTACCGGAACGTTGGAAGATGGAGTATCAAGGCCTGACGTTTTGGGCGCAAACCAGCGCCTCGCGTCACCTGGGCGTCTTTCCTGAACAATCGCCGCACTGGGACTGGATGCAGCATCAGATTCGCGCAGCCCGCCGCCCGGTGCGCGTGCTCAACCTGTTTGGCTACACCGGCCTGGCCACCCTGGCCGCCGCCAAAGCCGGCGCACAGGTCACCCACCTGGATGCTTCTCGCAAAGCAGTTGTTTGGGGGCGCGAAAACCAAAACCTCTCCAACCTGGATTCGAGCCCCATCCGCTGGATTGTGGATGACGCGCTGAAATTCGTCCAACGCGAAATCCGGCGCGGCTCGCGCTACGAGGGCCTCTTGCTCGACCCGCCCAAGTTCGGGCGCGGCCCCAAGGGAGAGGTGTGGGAATTCTACAAACTCTTGCCCAGCCTGCTCAAAAGCTGTCGCCAGGTCCTATCTGAACAACCCGTTTTCGTCATCCTTACTGCCTATGCGGTCAAAGCCTCGCCCATCACCCTATACTACGCTTTTCAAGAAATGTTAGAAGGCTTTGACGGGCAAACCTCCGTCGGCGAGCTGACCCTGCGCGAAGCCAGCGGTGGCCGCTTGTTGCCAACCGCCATCTTTGCACGCTGGAACGCCACCCCCACCAACGAAGAGGCCAAATGACAACGCCCCAAATTGCCATCATTGGCCCCGGCGTCATGGCCGAGGCGATTCTCTCCGGCCTGTTGCGCAGTGCCCTGACCACCCCCGAACACATCTGCGTCAGCGGCCCACGCCTGGAACGCGTGGCTGAATTACATGAACGCTATGGCGTGCACCCCCAAACCGATAATGCTTTGGCCGTTGCGGATGCCGAGGTTGTGTTGCTGTGTGTCAAACCGCAGCGCCTGGAGCGCGTCTTACATGACCTGCGCGGGCACCTGCCCAAGGGCTGCCTGGTGCTATCCATCGTCGCCGGAGCAACCCTGGAGCGCCTTGCCGAGGGCTTGCAACATTCCTGCCTGGTGCGCGCCATGCCCAACACACCTGCCCAAATCGGTGCCGGCATCACCGTTTGGTGTGCTTCTTCGGCTGTCAGCGCCGAGCAAACCGACCTGGCGCAACGCATCCTGGCCGCACTTGGACAAGAAATCTTCGTTGAAGAAGAGAGCTACCTTGATATGGCAACCGCCCTTTCCGGCACGGGCCCGGCGTATGTCTTCCTCTTCATGGAAGCCTTGATTGACGCCGGCGTGCATTTGGGCTTTCCGCGCCGCATTGCCGAGCAGCTTGTGATACAAACCCTGCGCGGCTCGTGTGATTATTACACAGTGCGCAACAATCATCCGGCAGCCCTGCGCAATCAGGTCACATCCCCCGGCGGCACCTCCGCCGCAGCGCTCTACTACCTTGAAAAAGCTGGCTTCCGCACAGCGCTGTCGCGCGCCGTATGGGCCGCCTATGAGCGTGCCCAAACCCTCGGCAAAGGGCAACCTGCTGGTCAGCCTCCCGAAAAAGACACCAACAGCTGAATCAACGGCGCAACAAGCGCCCGCCAACCAAGACAACCACACCCAACAAAGCCGCAAGCGCCGCCAAAAACAGCGCCTCAAAGGCAAAGTCCGTCATCACCTGTGCATACGCGGTCAGAATGACCACCGTCAGTTCTACAGGTGCTTGCAAATTGGCTGAAGAGACAAAATTCGCCTGCCCCAACCCCCGCAACACATTCCATGCCATCCCCGCAGCCAACAGCCCGCCCATCAATGTTGCCGCCCCCCAAATGACAGTCAGCCGTCGGCCTTGCTTCCAATTCAACACCACTAGCAAAATCGTCAGGCCCAAGAACGACACAGGCCCCCAAGGCAACAGGCGATACCAAAAGCGAAAGCTGCGCACCAACGGCATTTTCAATGCCTCACGGTTAGAAAGCGGCGGATCGTTCAACAACACCTGCGCAGGAATATCTCCCTCCATCAACAACAGCTGACCTTCCAACACATCCACAACTTGCCCGCGCAACACCTGTTGTGGCTGACAAATCGGCAAAGCGGCCAGGTCTCGTTTCAGCAAGGCAGCACTTGCTGCCGCCAAATCGGCCTGCGTGCAAAACGGCCACGAACTGACCAACAATTCGGCCATCGAACGTGCCTGAGCCCGCCAGGCACTTTTGACCGGGCTCAAATCCACCTCCAAAGCGAGACTATCGCTCTCCATGCGCAAAAAGTCCAGGGTGCGGTTTACCAAAACCTGAGTTTGCTGTTGCAGCCAGCCCTGCGGCAAGAGCAAGTGCGTCAGGGCGTAGCCTTGCTCTGAGGACAACGTAGCAGTGATGCGCGGGTCAAAGGGCAGCAACTCACCGCTCAACAGCGGTGGGGTCACCGCCCGCACCAGCGCATCAGGAAGATCCTGCCGCAAGAAAGCATCCACCCATGCCTGATTGGAAAAAACCGTCCCAAAAGCAGGCAAAGCCAATGCAGTGAGAAACACAGCTGCCACCAACGCCACACCCAGCAACCCGCTGAAAAACCGTTTCATCCGATCCTCCATTGCTCACGCCAGGTAAACCACACCCCAGGCAGCTAACGTCAGCGTCACTTGTCCATCCATCACCCGGCCAGCCCGCCCGCCCAGCATATCCATCGGCTGATAGCCCTCCGGCCACTGTTCCGGTGCGGCCAATGTCAACGTCTGTGCTTGCTCGCTTGCATTCAACACTACCAACACGGTTTCCTCTTCCACACTGCGCAGAAAGGCGTAACAATTTGACGAAGCACAGTCCAGGCCGCGATAGTCACCGCGCCGCAACGATGGACTGACATGGCGCAACGCAATCAGATGTTTTACCCAGGCGCGCAGCGCCTCATTCCAGGGCCCATCCCATGGAAAGGCCGCCCGACACTGCGGGTCTCGCCCACCGGCCAGGCCAACCTCATCCCCATAATACACAGCCGGCGCGCCGGGATAAGCAAACTGAAAGGCAAATGCCAGCTGCAGTTTGCGCAAATCGCCCTCCGCCATCGTCCAGATTCGCTCCGTGTCATGGCTGCCCAATAGCACATACATGGCACGCACATTCTCCTGCGGATAAAGCCGCAACAACGCCTCAGCCCGCTGCCCAAACACCTGCGCCGTGCAGCGACCCGTCAGCAAATCGAGCAACGCCGTGCGCAATGGATAATTCATCAGCCCGTCAAAGTGTTCATCTCCCACCCAACGCGGCAAGGGTTCCCAAATCTCGCCCAACAGATAGGCCTGCGGATTGCCCGCCCGCACCGTCTGACGGAACTCCGCCCAAAAGCCATCGTCATCAATCTCATTCGGCACGTCCAATCGCCAGCCATCAATGCCTTCATCAATCCAAAAGCGCGCCACATCCAACAAATAGCGCCGCACCTGCGGCGTATCCGTGTTGAATTTTGGCAGGCTCTTATAGCCCCACCACCCCACATAATTGCGCGCCTTCCCCGGTTCATAGGCCCGCAACGGAAAACGCCGCACATGGAACCAGTCGCGGTAGACCGAATCAGCACCGTTCTCTACCAAGTCGTGGAATGCAAAAAAGCCGCGCCCACAATGATTGAACACGCCATCCAAAATCACCCGCACCCCATTGCGATGTGCCAGGTTGAGCAAAGCGCGAAAATCAGCAAGACTCCCCAGACGGTCATCAATGCGGTAATAATCATCGGCGTTGTAACGATGGGTCGAGCTCGATTGAAAGATGGGATTGAAATAAATGGCATTGATCCCCAGGTCTAGCAAGTAATCGAAGCGTTCCATCACCCCGCGCAAATCACCGCCCTGAAAGCCCGTCAGCGTCGGTGTTGAGCCCCAAGGCTGCAAATAGGGACGAATGTTCTCGCGACTGCGCGCAAACCGATCCGGAAAAATTTGATAGAAAACAGCATCCTGCACCCATTCAGGCACGCTCATAAACCGCCTCCCATAACGCTTGTGGCCGATTCTGAAAGGTATCCATCGGCAGCTGTCCAGTGGTCACCGCCATCAGCAGCTCCGTCAGGCGGCGATTGACCGGCGCAGGCACCCCCACTGCTTGCCCCAAACGCGCCACCGCCCCATTCAGATAAGCCACCTCACTTTTTCCGCTGCCGCTGTGCAAATCAATGTGAAACGAAGGCATTTTGCCGCCGCGCCCGCGTCCCAACGCCCTGCGCAACAATGGCTGACTCAGCGTCACAGGCAAACGGGCGGCCATTGCCAGGGCGCGCACCGGCGTACCGGGCAAATCCACCACCGGCAAGTGCAGCGCTCGCATCACCGCCAGCGCCTCATGCAGCTGCGCCATCTCCAGGCGGTACAGTTGCGGGTTGGCAAACACCTGCGCCGCGCTCCAATCCAGCAAGGCCGCGCTGGCATTTGCCAGCAAATTGGTCAGCATTTTTGACCACTTCATCGCCGGGCCATTTTCAAACAGGTGCGCGCGCAACCCAGCCCGATTCAACGCATTCACCAACGCCGGGGCTAAGGCATGTTCCTTTGCCACCCCCAGGCCGCGCAACCGCTCCAGCACAATTTCGCCCGGCCTGCGGCCAATGGCACTTGTCACCGTGCCGCGCAACACCTTGTCTTGCCCCAAAACCTGAGCAAGACGTAGCTCATTTTCCACCCCATTTTGCAAGCACAAAACCGGCGGCAAGCTAACAACATAGGGCGCCAACATCTCCACCACACCATCGGTATCATACGATTTGACCGCCAACACGGCCACATCATAGGGTGCAGCCCGCAGTGCCTCTGGCAGGGAACTGACCACATGCAGTTGCGTCAAATGATGGGCCTGCCCGCCAATCCGCAGCGTCAGCCCATCCCGCTGCAGCAGCTGCACCGTCTGCGGACGGTCGAGAAAGGTAACATCTTCATCGGCAAGCGCCAGGCTACCGCCAACATAGCCGCCAATTGCACCAACACCCAGCATCAACCAACGCATCTCATCAATCCCTCCTGCCCCACTCACGTGCCCCGCGCAGAAACACATCGCCGCGCATCGGCTTCTTGCCCGCCGGTTGCACCTCGCGCAACAGCAACATCCCCCCCAACGCGCCGACCACCGGCCAGCCATCTTGCTGCCCCAATTCGCCAATTGCCAGGTGCATCTGCCCCGCCCACTCTGTGCGCAACACCAAATGCCCATCCTTCCTTCCCACCACCGGCACAGGCATGTCCCCCAATACGTTACCGTCCCAGATTGCCTCCGCCTGCAACACCTTCAGCGGCTGACCCTGCCAGAAGAAAAACGCCTCCGGCCAGGGATTCAAGGCACGCACCTGTCGCTCCAGGCGCTGCACCGGTTGCTCAAATCGCAATTGACCATCCTCTTTTTTCAGCATCGGTGCATAGGTGGCAAAATAGCCCATGCGAATCGTACGCAGAAACCCAGCTGAATCCTGGCTAAAATTGACGGCAAGGCATTTCCCAATTGGTTGCGGTTGTAAATTCATTCTCCCGGCCAGGTAGGCCGGCAAAATTTCCAACAACAAATCGGCGCCAAGCTTTGCCAGGCGTTCCCCCAGGCTACCCGCTGTATCGGTTGCCCAAATTGGCTCAGTCCGCTCCGCCAAAATAGGCCCCGTATCCAAACCGGCATCCATCTTCATAATTGTCACGCCGGTCGTCGTGTCCCCCTCCCAAATCGCTGCCTGAACCGGCGACGCTCCACGCCAGCGCGGCAAGAGCGAGGCATGAACATTCAGACAGCCAAAGCGCGGCAAATCCAACACCGACTGACGTAAAATTTGGCCAAAAGCGGCAACAACGATCAAATCGGGCTGCCAGGCCTGCAATTGCGCCAATGCCTCGGGCTGTTTGAGGCGCAGCGGCTGCATCACCGGCAGCCCCAATTCCTGCGCCAGCACCTTCACCGGAGGCGGAGTCAGCACCCGTCCACGCCCAGCCTCGCGATCAGGCTGAGTCACCACGCCAACAACCTCATACCCCTTTGCCAGCCCCGCCAACGTCGGCAAGGCAAATTCGGGCGATCCCATGAAAACAATGCGTATGCTCATGCGCCGATTGTAGCACAACTCGAGCATTCAGATGGGCAAAATCTCCGGCCCACCTGGCGTATCCTGAATCTGCCAGCCAAGCTGCAACACCTGCCGTCGCAATGCATCAGCACGCGCCCAATCGCGCATCTGACGTGCCACCTCGCGTTCGCGCACCCATTGCAACACTTCTTGTGGAATAGCCGGACTGCTCGATGCAAGCACCGCTTTTTGCCAGACTTCATCGGTTACCAAAGCGGGCAAAGCATCCACATCTCGCAACGTTCCCAGCAATTGCAAATCGAAAGCCTGCCCACTCGCAAATGCCTGCTCCTGACCATCGCGCAGCAAATGCACCGCATCTCGTCCATAAACCAGGCATTCGCCGCGCTGCAAATCCATCAACAAACTCGTATGTTCATCCAAACCCAAAATCGTCTGGCCGGCGGGCAACAAAGCACGCAACGGCTCAAATCGTTCAGCCCCCATAAAGCAAAAACGCGTATCCAACTCCTCACCGCCATCGTGATTATTCCAATGCGGAATCAAAATAAGATCCAACCCAAAGGTGCCAAAAAAATCCAATCCCGCCACCCAGTGCAAATCCTGACCGACCTTGTAAATCTCATACACGGGAAGGGTCAGGCGACTGATGGATAATACAGCTGCGCTGGAAAAAGCCAACCCAGCCCCCAAACGATGCCTTGCCAGCACAAAGGCCCAGGCCAGGCTATCACGCAATTGGCGCACCGCATAGGTGGGGCTACCGGGGCCCATAAAAATCAAATCCTGAGAAAGCAAAGCTTCCACCAGGTTTTCCTCATCCGGGCTAAAGGGCGTTCCCCGGCGACGCGCCGCCACCTGAGAAGCCTGCACCGCATAGTTTTGTAAGCGTTGCTGCAAGTACATGCGCACTCGCCCGGCCACCTGTGCCGAATTCAACTCAAACCCGGCCGGGGTCTCCAAAACAGCTGTGCGCAGGGGGCGCGGCAACCTCTGCGCCAACGCTTCAAAGGCCTGTCCGCTGCTAGAAGAAGTCTCGCCTGACCCAATCAATAAAATGGGCCCCAATTTCATCGCTCTGCGCCTCCATTTTGCCAAAATGTGTTTTCTGCCATGCAGATGACATTCTAGCGGAAGCGAGAGACTGCGTCAAGCAACACCCTTGCACAGGCCAGGCGACTCTGCCTGCCTGACCTGTGCAAGACTCACAAAAGACGATTCAACCAATATAAACTTCCACCTGTTGCTCTTCATCATCCACAAAAATGTGAATGGGATCATCTTTCTTCATCGCCTGATCCATCGTGCCAAGCACTTCATCCAAATGCTGCTCGCGCACAGTTTGTGGCATATAATGACCAAACGTGTTCATTGCCCAAGCACCGGCGCGCAATGGCAACGGCATGCTGATCGAAATGGTTTTGCCACCTTTTTCACGGACGCGGACGTGCAGCCAGCGCGCCCCCCAGAACAAAAACATTCCCAAGACACCCAACAGGAACGGGATCCATGCCAGCACAAACCCCCACCCCACACCATCCGCTGCCCGCCAACCCTGATACATCCAATAGGCGCCCATCGCCGCAATCACAACACTGACCCAAAACGGCACCGCAGCCCAGCGCTTCCAACGCTCCAAACGCTGCTGCTCAAACTCACCCGAACCGGTTGGCGCAGAAACGTCTTCATCCACAAGGGCAATGACCGGGTCAATCGTTTCCACCGTTTCTGTCGCTTCTGTCTGCAACGTTTCAGCCTCTTCCAAAAGCTGCAACTGCTCATTGGCCTCTTCCAGCGTCAATTCACCGTTTGCCACCTGCCGCAAAATCCGCATTCGCTCTTCTTGAATGGTCATCTATTGACTCCTTTCACGTCCAACAGGGCAGCGCAAAAAATTATTGCAATCCTTCCAAAGCTTCAAGCAGGCGCTCTGCCTCTTCTGCCGAAATTTGCTTATCCTGCAACATTTGCAAAATTAAGCTGCGTTCCTCTTCGGAAACGCGCCCTGTACGCCCTGTCGGCGGCACCGGTGAAACAGGGGCCACAGGCGGGACGGGCGGCACCGGCGGCACAGGCCCCACACCCCAGGCAGAACTGCGCCGTCGCCGATCGGTCCGCTCCATGGCGGCGCGCATACGCTCCTCCACCCGTCGGGAGATCTCTTCTGCCCGCTGAGCGGCGCGCTCGGCCCGCTCATCCACCTTGCGCAAGCGTTCTGCCATGCGCCGTTCCACCTCATCCCAGCGCCGCTCAGCACGTTCAAACACACGCCACCAACGCTCTGTCTCAACCGATCGGTCCGAAACGCTCACATCTCCCCCAGCCTCAATCACCAGGTGCGTGGCGCCACTGCCAAAGGTGCGCATATACTGCGCCTGATCCAGTTCGTCCTCAAAATCACCAATCTCCACTTCAATATCTTCTGAACCACTGACCAGGGTCATGCTCACATCCGGGTTTGCAGTCAAACGCGCCTCCACGTCGCCGCCTGCCTTGATGACAATTTGCCCCGCCGGCAACTCGCTCCAGCGCGCGTCCACATCGCCGCCCGCATTGACCACCAATTCAGCAGCAAGCAAAACATCACAATCGCCACCAACCCCATCCAACAGGGCGCGTCCCTGCAACCCAAAACCCAAAAAATCACCGCCCAGCGAACGAATCGTCACTTCGCCTTCCACGGTTGCCAGGTCACAGTCGCCGCCAATCTGTTCTGCGCTGACCTCGGCCAACTCCTGCCCCAAAACGTCGCCGCTCACCTCTTTCACCACCAAGGCACCCTTCAAACGCCGCACATTCACATCCCCTGTAGCATGGGTCACCGTCAAACGGGCATCCAACGGCACTTTCAACAAACAATCACCCATCAGCCGAATCTGAAAATCATCCCCCATCCGTCGGATAGCCGCAGTTTCAGCACCACCATCCACCAACACCTCGGCTTGTTCCCAACCCGATATAAACAAATCCCCTTCCGTCGTCACCTCCAAAACCGGCGCCGCACCTGTTGCAAACGTTTGTACTGCCATTGCTCTCTCCTTTCTTATTCAATATTTTATCAATAATTTTGTAAATGTCAATACTAAATTCAATATTGTTAATAGTAAATTTGATTTTTCTTGACATACAATAAACCTCTGCGCTTTGACACGCTCGCGCTGTGACTTTTGGGCTATATCACATCCAATCAAAAGATGTTACACTATCCTTGCCATTTCATCCCTTTGGAGAATTTCATGCCCCACTATCCTGTTGAACCATTTCGCATCAAAATGACTGAACCAATTCGTCTGATCAGCACAGACGAGCGGCGGAACGCCATGCAACAAGCCGGCTACAATCTATTTGCTTTGCGCGCCGAAGATGTCTTCATTGACCTGTTAACCGACTCCGGCACCGGCGCCATGAGTCAAGAACAATGGGCAGCAATGATGCGCGGCGACGAATCCTACGCTGGTGCTCGCTCCTATTTCCGCCTGGCCGAGACGATGCAGGCCATCTTTGGCTTCGAGCATTTCGTCCCCACCCACCAAGGGCGCGCCGCGGAAAACCTCCTCGTCAGTTTGCTCGTCAAACCCGGCATGTCCATCCCCTCCAACATGCATTTCGATACCACCGAAGGCAACATCCGTGCACGGGGCGGACGACCGGTCAACCTGGTCATTGACGAAGCCAGCAACCCAATCAGCCACCACCCATTCAAGGGCAACATGGATTTGAATAAACTCCGCAGCTTCATCGAACAAACCGGTGTTGAAAACATCCCGTTTGGCTGCATCACCATCACCAACAACGCTGGCGGCGGTCAACCCGTCTCCCTTGCCAACTTGCGCGCCGTCTCCGCACTTTACCATTCCTACGGCATTCCATTCTTCATTGATTGCTGCCGCTATGCCGAAAATGCCTACTTCATCCAACAGCGCGAAGCCGGTTACGCCCACAAAACCACGCTCGAAATCGCTCACGAAATCTTTTCCCTGGCCGATGGTGCCTGGATGAGCGCTAAAAAAGACGGCATGGTCAACATGGGCGGCTTCCTGGCCGTGCGCAACCCCGACTTGTTCCAACGCATTTGCAACGAGTTGATCCTGCGCGAAGGCTTTGTTACCTATGGCGGCCTTTCAGGGCGTGACCTGGACGCACTGGCTGTTGGATTGTGGGAAGCGCTCGACGAGACCTACCTGGCTTACCGCATTGGCCAAATCGCCTATCTATCCGACTGCCTGCATCAGGTGGGCGTTCCAACCCTTGAACCCGCCGGTGGACACGCCATCTACGTGGATGCCGGACGGCTGTTACCGCACATTCCTCAATCGCAATTCCCTGGTCAGGCGCTCGCTGCGGCGCTCTATCTGCAAGGCGCTGTGCGCGGCGTTGAAATCGGCTCGGTCATGTTTGCCCACCCCGACCCCGATAGCGGGGCAATGGTCTATCCCGCCCTGGAACTGGTACGCCTTGCCATTCCACGCCGCGTCTACACCCAGGCCCATCTCGATTACGTCGTCGAGACGCTTGCCAACCTGGCCAAACAGGCCGATCGCCTGCGCGGCTACCGCATCACCTATGCCCCGCCGCTCATGCGTCACTTCACCGCTCGCTTTGAGCCCCTATAAAAAGGAACCCTCATGAAAACCATCCGCGCACTATTGTTGATCGTTTTCCTGCTCAGCACCCTGAGCGCTTGCAGCAACACCAAAGCCGTTCCAGAAGAGGTACAAACGGATCTAATCGCCGCTGCAGAGCCCATCACCGACCGTCTGTTGGCCGCCCTGGCCGCCAATGACTATGACAGCTTCGTCCAAGACATGGAACCGAAGATGAAATCTGCCATGACCCCAGAGCAATTCGACGCGCTGCGTCAGCTGTTGGATAGCAAAGCCGGTGCCTACCAATCCCGACAGCTCAACACCGTCCAACAAAGCGGCGATTTCTACATCATCCTCTACACCGCCACCTTTGAAAAATCTCCAGCGGTCACCATACGTGTCGTGCTCACCAACACCACCCCCTACCAACTGACAGGATTATGGTTCGATTCACCTGAACTGCGCCAGAAATAACATTGGAGAACTTGATGGAAAAGAAACTGCAAGAGCTAAAAATCCGCCTGGCCGAAATCAATGACCTTGAATCGGCTGCCTCGGTGCTTAACTGGGACCAATCCACCTTCATGCCACCGCTCGGCGCTGCCCCGCGCGCCCGCCAAATATCCACCCTGGTGCGACTCTCGCAAGAGAAATTCATAGACCCAGCCATCGGCCATCTGCTGGATGACCTCCGCCCACTTGAAGAAAGTCTGCCCTACGACTCGGATGACGCCAGCCTGATTCGCGTGACACGGCGTTCCTATGAACGCGCTTTGCGCATTCCACCCGATTTTATCTCCCGCTTCTTCAAACACGGCGCCGAAACCTATCAGGTGTGGACAGAGGCCCGCCCCAGCAATGATTTTGCCATGGTGCAGCCCTACCTCGAAAAATCGCTCGATTTTAGCCGCCAAATGGCCCAATTCTTCCCCGGCTATGAACACATTGCCGACCCGTTGATTGATTTTTCCGACTATGGTATGAAGGCCTCCCATGTGCGCGCCATCTTCAGCGCGCTGCGCGAGCAACTTGTGCCGCTTGTTCAAGCCATCACCAACCTTCCCCCGGCAGATGACGCCTGCCTGCGCACTCACTTCCCCGAAAAGCAGCAGATCGAATTTGGCATCGAAGTCATCCGCCAACTTGGCTTCGATTTTGAACGCGGGCGCCAAGACAAAAGCCCACACCCCTTCACCACCAGTTTCAGCGTTGCGGATGTGCGCATCACCACCCGCGTGGATGAACACAATTTTGGCGACGCGCTCTTCAGCACCATTCACGAAGCCGGCCACGCCATGTACGAACAAGGCATTTCGCCCGCCCTGGATGGCGGCCCGCTTGCGGGCGGCATTTCTGCCGGTGTGCATGAAAGCCAATCGCGCCTGTGGGAAAACATTGTCGGGCGCAGCCTGCCTTTTTGGCGTTTCTTCTACCCACGCTTGCAGCGCAGCTTCCCGGCCCAGTTTGGCAACGTGCCACTCGACACCTTCTATCGCGCCATCAACAAAGTCGAAAAATCGCTCATCCGCACCGATGCCGATGAAGTCACCTACAACCTGCACGTGATGTTGCGCTTTGAGCTGGAATTGCAACTACTCGAAGGCAGCCTGGAAGTGCGCCATCTGCCCCAAGCCTGGAACGAACGCTTCCAGGCCGACCTGGGCATCACCCCGCCCGACGACCGTCAGGGCGTGTTGCAGGATGTGCACTGGTATGGCGGCGGCATTGGCGGAGCCTTCCAGGGCTACACGCTCGGTAACATCATGAGCGGAATTTTCTATCAGGCCGCACTGCGCGCCCACCCCGAAATCCCCGCCGAAATTGAAGCAGGGCGTTTCAACACGCTGCACCAATGGCTCAAACAAAACATCTACCAACACGGACGCAAATTCACTGCCAACGAACTGCTACAGCGCATCACTGGCAGCGCTGCGCTGAGCATTGAGCCTTACATGGACTATCTGCGCAACAAATATCAAGCGCTCTATCAAGCCTAAGATACCACGAGAGAAAAAACCGCCGCGGGGTTGCCCCCTGCGGCGGTTTTTGGTTGATTTCATTCGTCGGCTTCATCCCACCAATCCATCAGGGTTTGCGCAGCAATGCTTGTCAAATCCTGGCCGATTTGCCGGGCACGATGCTCCAGTTGCCGAAAACGCGCCCGAAAGCGGCGATTTTCCTCACGCAAAACGCTTTCAGCATCCAGCTTACCAGCTCGCGCCAAACGCGCCACCGCAAACAGCAGGGCACCAAAGGCCGCACTCTGCCCCGGCTGCACCGCTTGCAACGCCTGTGTCACCTGTTCCAGTGCACCTGCCCAATCGCTCACCAGGCCCACCCGTTCAGCCCGGCTCTGATACTCCTGCGCCAGCGAAAGCGCCGGCAGCGCCACCGGCACACTATCCAACATGCCTTTTTCTGCCTGTCCATTGGCAGCGCGCTCCTCGGCCTTCAAGCGTTCCCAATTTTGCAACACCCCCCCCACGCCATCCACCTGCACCTCGCCAAACACATGCGGATGACGCCGAACAATTTTGCGATAAATGCCCTCACTCACTTGCGCCAGGTTAAACGTGCCCTGTTCGCTGGCAATCTGTGCATGCAGCATAATTTGCAACAACAAATCGCCAAATTCTTCACACATCTTCTGCGCATCGCCAGCGTCTAACGCATCCAGCGCCTCATATGTCTCTTCCAACAAATACGGTCGCAGGCTTTCGTGCGTTTGCTTGCGATCCCATGGACAGCCATCAGGAGCGCGCAAATGAGCTACCACGTCTTGAAACGATTCTAACGAAGCGCCCAAGGGCAAAGGCGGCACATACAGCAAAGCCCCAGCCCCCGGCCAGGCTTGTGCCAGGTGCGCCAACGGCACATGCTGTTGTTGACCCTGTTCCCCCACCCAGCAGCACACATGCTCCGCCGGATAGGCAGCTTTCAGCACGCCCATCAACTGCTGAGCCTGTTCCAGCTCATCCACATCCACCACCCAGGCCGGCTGATCCACCGCAAAACCTGGACAATGTTGGGCACACAGCATGGCTGCCCGCACCACCGTCTCTTGCCCGGCAGCACTCAGCCCCAACGCATCTTGCGCTGCTGCCACCTTCCGCAAATCATTTGCGCCCATGTCACTCCTCCAAAAACAAACAAGGCTTGCGCAGGAGGCAAAAGCCATCTGCGCAAGCACTCAGAAGATTCGAAAAATATGCCAGTTCAACGCCTCTGCACAGTCAACAGACCGCCAAAAGCGTCGAAAGACAACGATTTAACGCTTGGTGTAGGTCGGGGCCTTGCGGGCGCGCTTGAGACCGGGCTTCTTGCGCTCTTTGGCACGCGCATCGCGGGTCAGCAAGCCATACTTGCGCAGCATCGGCACAAACTCGGCGTTCATGCGCGCCAGAGCGCGCGCCAGACCCAGCGTCACTGCGCCCGTCTGACCTGACACGCCGCCACCCTTCACCAACACCGACACATCGAAGGTGTTGCGATCCTGATTAGCAGCCATGAACGGCTTCAGGATCGTTTCCAGGTCGCCCACGCGCGGAAAATATTCCTGCGCATCGCGGTCGTTGACAATGAACTTACCCGAGCCGGGCATAATGCGCACGCGAGCGGTGCTTTCTTTGCGCCGTCCAATGCATTCAATATACGTCGTCATTCCCTAGCTCCTTTACGCAACTGGTTTCGGCTGCTGGGCCTGATGCACATGCTCAGCACCTTCAAAAATCTTCAGCCGATTGATCAACTGTCGGCCAACTTTATTGTGCGGCAACATGCCCCACACCGCAGCGCGAATCACACGGTCAGGGTGTGTTTTCATCTGCTCGCGCATGCCCACCGTCCGCAAGCCACCCGGATAACCGGAATGCTTGTAATAGAACTTGGTATCCAAGCGCTTGGGAGCAATCGCCAACTTGGCAACATTGATCACCACCACGTAGTCACCCATCATCACACCGGGGGTGTAGGTGGGTTTGTGCTTGCCCAGCAAATAGTGGGCAATCTGCGTGGCCAGGCGGCCCAGACTTTGATCGGTTGCATCAATCAAAATCCAATCTGATTCAGGCTTTCCTTTGATTACGTAGGTCTTTTCCACGTTCCTTCTCCACAGGCTGCATCCAGATCATTCCGACGCAGACAAGGTATGTCCAGCTTCTTCCTGCCCATCATAAAGCACTTTCACCAGGGTCAACCCCTGCGGCGCAGCTAGCCCCGCCGGAAGAGCGGCCTGATTGTGCAGTGCAGCACTCAAACGCTCCGGCTCAATCAAGCCTTGCGCCAGGGTCACCTGCACCCACGTCATCCGCCGCACCATCCGATACAGAAAGGCATTGGCCCAGACTTCAAAGTGAAATTCATCCGCCTGAGCTTGCCATTCAGCCGCCAACACGTGCCGCACGGTGCTGCCACCGGGACGAGTCGGCGAGCCGAAGGCCGCAAAATCATGCCTTCCCACCAGCAAGGCCGCCGCCATTGCCAACCGGTCGAGTTGCGGCGCCGGCCACACGCGCCAGGCATATCGGTCTCGCAGCGGGTCACGATGCGGTTGACAGTAAAGGCGGTAATGGTAGCAGCGTGCTCTGGCATCAAAACGGGGGTGAAACCCCGGCGCTGCCAGCATCACCGCTTTTACAGCCACATCGTCCGGCAGATGAGCATTCAACGCTCGCCCCAAAGTTTCGGGCGAATGCGCCCACTCCAGGTCACAGGCGATCACCTGCCCGCTTGCGTGAACACCACTGTCGGTTCGCCCCGCAAACAGGATTGCTCGGCCCTGCCAACCCAGATGACGCAGAGCATTTTCTACCTCTGCCTGCACCGTACGCTGCCTTCCCTGGCGTTGAAACCCTTGGAAGTGCGTGCCATCATAGGCAAGAATAATCTGGTAACGTTCCATACCCCTAAGGGGTATCCTGGCGGTCAAAGCGCCAACAAGGCTATTCTTCGACCAGTTCCAACAACACCATCTCCGCTGCATCGCCCAGGCGTGGGCCCAGCTTCAGCACGCGGGTGTACCCACCATTGCGGGTGGCGAAACGCGGCGCAATGTCATCGAACAGTTTGCGCACCGTTTCAGGGTTTGCCATGCGCGCAGCTGCCAACCGGCGAGCATTGACTTTGTCAATGTCACTGCCCTTGGCACTGTTGCGCGCCAGCGTGATCAATTGTTCCGCATCGGCGCGGATAGCCATCGCCTTTGCACGAGTTGTTTTAATGCGTTCGTAAGTAAAGAGTTGGTTAATCAACGTTCGCCGTAACGCATTGCGTTGATCTTTACTTCGTCCGAGTTTGTATCCAGCTACATGATGCCGCATATTGCTTACTCCAAATCCTTATCTTCTTGCAGGAAGCCCTTCTCGCGCATCTTCTGACGCAGCTCATCCAGGCTCTTTTCGCCAAAATTGCGGATTGACATCACCGCCTCTTCGCCTTTTTCCAGCAGCTCCAACACATCGCCCACCGTCGTCACGCCCGTGCGCTTCAAAGAATTGAAAACACGCACAGACAGATCCAGATTCTCGATCGGCGTTTCTGCTGCTTCGCTGGTCAGGCGACTGCCGGTAATTTCCCTTTCGGCACCCAGCAAAATCGCTTCTTCGCTCGCACCCGAAACATAGCGCAGATGATCCATCAAAATCTTCGAGGCTTTGCCAAGCGCCTTTTCGGGCGTAATGGTACCATCCGTCCAAATTTCGAGCGTCAAACGATCGTAATTGGTGCTCTGCCCAACACGCGCAGAACTCACCGTATAATTGACGCGCCGCACCGGATTGAAGATCGCATCCACCGGCAGTTCACCAATCGGCAAACGTCCGCTGCGGTCGGTTGCCGGCGAATAGCCCCGGCCCCGTTCCACGGTCATATCAATCTGCAAGCGCGCCCGACTATCATTCACCTCAAACAACGGTAATTCAGGGTTGACCAATTCGACTTCCGCCGGAAGTTCAATATCCGCTGCCACAATTGGCCCCGCACCCTTCACATCCAGCTGCAAATGCGCCGTATCCACGTCGTGCAAAATCAAGCGAATTTGCTTGATTTGCAACATGACCTGGATGACATCCTCCCGCACACCCGGAATGTCGCTATATTCATGCAACACATCCTGAATGCGGATCGAAGTAATTGCCGCACCTTCCAAAGAAGACAGCAAAACCCGACGCAGCGCGTTGCCCAGGGTGACCCCGTAACCCCGTTCCAGAGGGCTGATCACAAATTTGCCGTAGTTTCGAGCTTCTGCTTCTCGCTCAATTTTCGGCGTTACCATGTTCGTCAAGGCACACACGTTTCACCCCTCCCCGATGCAAACCCGAAGGCCACACCGGACACACAGGCGTTAGCGCGAATAGTATTCAACGATCAACTGCTCGTTGAGGTTGCCGTCAATCTCGGCTCGTTCCGGCACACGCAGCACACGACCCGTCAGCCCCTTCAAGTCGCGATCCAGCCAGGAAGCGCACATGCGCTTTTCAGCCAGGTCAGCAGCCTCTTTGAAGAAGGTGGTGTGACGTGCCGTCTCAGACACTGCGATTACATCACCCTGTCGCAAAATCATCGAAGGGATGTCTGCTTTGTGACCATTGACCGTAAAATGGCCATGGTTCACCAATTGGCGTGCCTGGGCGCGGTTTTCGGCCAGCCCCATGCGATACACCACATTGTCCAGACGCAGTTCCAACGTTTGCAACAGGTTCAAGCCCGTCATACCGCGCAACCGGCGAGCAACGCCAAAGTAGCGGCGGAACTGACGTTCCAAAATACCATACGTGCGGCGAGCTTTTTGCTTGGCGCGCAACTGACGAGCGTAATCCGACTCGCGGTCGCTGCGACCACCCGCTTTTGCCATCCGTCCATGCTGGCCAGGGGCAAAACCACGCCGCTCAAATGCGCACTTGGGCGAATAGCAGCGGGCGCCCTTCAAAAACATCTTTTCACCTTCACGCCGGCACAGTTTACAGGCCGGTCCAGTGTACTTCGCCATACCTTTCCTCTCTTTACTGAATTAGACGCGGCGTTTCTTTGGCGGCCGGCAGCCATTATGCGCCACCGGGGTTACATCAGCAATCGAGCGCACTCGCATCCCCATTGCCTGCACAGCACGAATCGCCGATTCACGACCCGGGCCAGGGCCTTTGACAATCATGTCAACTTCCTGGATTCCCATTGCTGCAGCAGATTTCATTGCCTGTTCCGCAGCCAGGCGGGCAGCAAAGGGCGTGCTCTTGCGCGAGCCCTTGAAACCAGCCGAGCCGGAACTTGCCCAACACACCGTATTGCCCTGACCATCGGTCACGGTCACAATCGTGTTGTTGAACGAGGCATAAATGTGCACCTGTCCAGAGGAGAGCGTGCGCTTTACTTTGCGGGCAGTTGTCGTGCGCCGCGCTGAGCGTACATTTTGAGCCATATTTCCTCGCAAAATCCTTCCTAAAACCACTCGAAATGGCAATAACGCTGCACTCGGAGGCTGGCCGGGTAGCCGCTGGGGAGAGGACCCCATCCCGACCAGCGCCCCACCATGCAACGATTATTTCTTCGTCGCCCCACGTCGGCGACCGCGCCCGGCCACTGTCTTCTTGGGGCCCTTGCGCGTGCGCGAATTGGTGCGTGTGCGTTGACCTCGCGCTGGCAAATTGCGGCGGTGCCGCAAACCGCGATAGCAGCCAATTTCAATCAGGCGTTTGATGTTCATCTGCACTTCGCGGCGCAGATCACCTTCCACCTTATAGTTCTTGGCAATGTATTCGCGCAGCGCATTTACTTCTGCTTCTGCCAAATCTTTGACGCGCGTTGCCGGGTTGACATGCGCAGCAGAAATGATGGCCGCCGAACGTGTCGGGCCAATCCCGTAGATATAGGTCAGCGCAACATCAATCCGTTTGTTGCGTGGCAGGTCAATACCTTCAATTCTCGCCATAGTTTCCTAACCTTGTCGCTGTTTGTGCTTGGGATTTTCGCAAATCACGTACAATATGCCGTGTCGGCGAACGATTTTGCACTTCGCACAGCGCTTGCCAATAGACGATGTAACCTTCATTCTTGCTACTCCTTGAAGAATTGCAACTTTACAGCCAAAGCAGTAATTATACCTGGCTTTCTCATTTTCGTCCAGGCTGCGAAGGGTCTTCCAGCAAGGTCAGCACCAGCGGCCCGTTTTCTGTCACCGCCACCGAATGCTCAAAGTGCGCCGTCAACGACCCATCTGCCGAACAAACCGTCCACTGGTCTGGCATCACGCGCGTGCGCGCCGTGCCGACCAACACCATTGGCTCCAGGGCAATTGTCATGCCAACACGCAACAACATGCCCCGTCCTGCAACCCCATAATTGGGAACCTGCGGCCCCTCGTGCATCGCCCGTCCGACCCCATGGCCGGTATACTCGCGCGTCACATAATAGCCCGCACCCTCTGCCACCTGTTGAATGGCAGCAGAAACATCCCCAATCCGGTTGCCAGCCTTCATTTGCGCCACGCCCGCTGCCAGTGCCTGCTCGGTCACTTCCAACAACCGACGTGCCGCCTCTGAAACCTGCCCCACCCCAAACGAGATCGCCGAATCGGCCACAAAACCTTCAAAAACGGTTCCACAATCGACTGAGACGATGTCACCCTCCCGCAGCTTGCGGCGCGGGTTGGGAATGCCGTGCACCAATTCATCGTTGATGCTAATCGTCGTACTCGCCGGGTAGGGGTAAGGCCCCGGATAGTTTTTGAATGGAGAATAGACACCATGCTTGCGCAGAACTTCTTCAGCCGCCGCATTCAAATCTGCCGTGGAAGCGCCCACATGCGCCGCCGCACGCGCAGCTGCCAATGCCTGCGCATTGATCCAGCCAGCTTGCCGCATGATGGCAATTTCTTGCGCCGTCTTAATCGTAATCTGCCGATCCCAAGACATGTGCCTCTTCCTCCGTCCTTAGCGCGTCACCACAGCCAAAAGGTCTGCTCCGACTTCCTCAATCGGGCGCGCCCCATCCACTTCCACCAACAAACCGCGTTGGCGATAGTATTCAATCAAGGGTGCCGTCTGACGCTCATACACCGCAATGCGATTCTGCACCGTTTCCAGCTTGTCATCCTCGCGTTGATATAGTTCTGAGCCATCCAAATCGCAAATGCCTGCCTGCTTGGGCGGGTTGAACTTTTCGTGATACACATGGCCCGCCGCACGGCAAGACCACCGCCCACTCAACCGTTCAATCAACACCGCTGCGGGCACCGCAATCAACGGCACGCATTTCACTGAACCACCCAGACTGGCCAACATCGTTGCCAGGGCATCTGCCTGCGCCGGCGTCCTTGGAAAGCCATCCAACAATGCACCTTGTGCACAATCCGGGCGGCTCAGACGGTCGCGAATCATCGCAATCGTCACATCATCCGGCACCAGCTCGCCTTTGGTCATGTAGCTTTGCGCCAGAATGCCCAGCTCCGTCTGCGCCTTCAAATTCTCACGGAACAAGTCGCCCGATGAGATGTGCGCCAGACCCAGCTTTTCGGCAATCAGCTTCGCCTGTGTCCCTTTACCGGCCCCAGGAGGCCCCAGCAAAACGATGTAGGTCGCCATAGCTTTAACCTTTGATCAAACTTTCTTCATAACCATGCAGACGCAATTCGGCTTCGATGATGTTGAAGGTATCCTTCACCACACCGACCACAATCAGCAAGCCGCTCGATGAGATCAGGAACAAACCCGCCGACTGCGCTGCTCCACCCGGCAAAACCGCCGCCAGAATGTAGGGCAACACCGCCACAAAGCCCAGGAACAAAGCCCCTGGCATGGTAATGCGCCGCTGCACCCGCGTCAGATATTTCTGCGTCGCTTCACCGCGCAACACACCCGGAATCTGCGCACCCTGCTTCTTCAACGTATCACCATAGTTCTGATTGGCAAACAACACATCCGTATAGAAGAATGTGAACAGCACCACCATGATGAAGTACAGCAACGCATACCACAAATTGCTGTTATTGAAGAAGTTGTACACGCCCATTGCAAATGTCTGCACAGCTTCAACTTTGTTGTTGATGAAGAAGCCCGCCAAAATCGCCGGGAACGTGAGGATGGATTGCGCAAAGATGAGCGGGATCATACCTGCCATGTTGACCATCAACGGCAAGCTGCTCTTCACCGGCATAGACATGCGCGAACCAACCCGTCGTCCTGGGAACAGCACCGGCACATTGCGCCGACCCTGCGTCACAAACACAATCGCAAAAATTGTGAGCGCCAGGATGATCAGGATGATGAAGATCAACCACCAGTATTGCTGATCGGCCGCCAAACGCAGCAGGTTGCTGGGAATGCGCGCCACAATACCCGCAAAGATGATCAGCGACAACCCCTGATTGGGAATGCCAAACTCAGAGATCAACTGACCCAGCCAAATGCCGAGCATGGTACCAGCCATCATGCTCAAGATCAGCGTAATGGTTGGCAGCCAGCTCTGCGCCGTCAGCCCAAAGGTGAAGGTCAAAACACTGCCGCCACCCGTCATCTGATTGAAGATGTTCACCTGCCCGATGGCTGAGAGCAACGCCATTGGCACCGTGCCAATGATCGTCCAACGCTCCATCCACTTCTGACCTTCGCGCGGGTTATCCTTCAGGCGTCGTTCCAGCGCCGGAATGATCGGCACCAACAACTGAATGATAATCTGCGCCGTGATGTAGGGATACACTCCCATCGCCAGAATGGAGAAGTTGGACAGCGTTCCGCCCGACAGCAAGTCAAACAACTGCAGCAGCGTTCCCGTTGCACCCGATTGGTTGGAGAAGATCGCGCGAATGACTTCGCGATCCACGCCCGGGACGGGCACATTTGCCGCCAGGCGGTAAAGCACCAGCAGCAGGAAAGTGATCAAGAGCTTCTTGCGAATATCTTCCGCCGTGAACAAGTAACGCCATGCTGACCGCTTCATGCATGTCTCCTTTTGCTCTATTAAGCAATCAGTTCAACCGTACCGCCAGCAGCCTCAATTTTGGCCTTGGCGCTCTTGCTCACCCGTTGCACACGCACTTTCAATGCAACTGCAATCTCACCCTCGCCCAAAATCACCACCGGCAGGGCCCGCTTGTGCAGCAGGTTCTTTTCCGCCAATGCTTCAGGGGTTACCTCGCTACCAGCCGGAAAGTCTGCCAGCTGCCCCAAGTTCACCTCGTTATACTCGGTGCGATTCGGGGGGGTAAAGCCTTCACCACGCATGAACGGCAAGCGGCGATAGAAAGGCAGGTTGCCACCCTGACGATACAGGTGACCGCCTTCACCAGTGCGCGAAGCCTGGCCTTTGGTACCACGGCCGCCCGTCTTACCCTGGCCAGCCGAGATACCCTGCCCTTTGCGCTTGCGGTCTTTGCGTGCGCCTTCATTTGCCATCAAATCGTTCAGTTTCATTGTTCTACCTGTTCTTCTATCTGCACAAGATGGTTCACCTTCCGCAGCATCCCCTGCAGCGCCGGCGAATCTTCCTGCACAACGGTCTGATGTAACCGGTTTAGCCCCAGCGCCCGCAAGGTCGCCTTATGCTTCACCGAATAACCAATGCCGCTTTTAACCAGCGTAATGCGCAACATTTTCTTGGGTTCTGTGGACTCAGGCATGTTTCCTCCGATCCCAGAAGGGGGTCATTTCCTGAACGGGTTTGCCACGCCGCGCCGCTTCTTCTTCCGGCGACTTGAGCTGTTCCAATGCCGCAAACGTGGCCTTGACCACATTCAACGTATTGGAACCGCCCAGGCACTTGGTCAAAATATCGCGGATGCCCACCGCTTCCAGCACGGCGCGCACACCACCGGCTGCAATCACGCCCGTACCAGCCGAGGCCGGCTTGAGCATGACGATCGCCCCACCCACCTTGCCATACACCTCGTGCGGGATGGTCGTCCCATACACCGCCACCTTGCGCATGTTCTTGTGGGCGCGTTCGGTTGCCTTGCGCATTGCATCCGGCACAGCGTTGGCCTTGCCAATGCCAATGCCAACCTGGCCATTCCCATCACCAGTCACCACGGTCACGCGGAACTGGAAGCGTCGGCCACCTTTCACCACTTTGGCCACGCGGGCAATCTCAATCACATGTTCTTCGTACTGCTGTTCGGCAGTCTCAAAAGTCATTGTATCCATGTATCAGGCCCTCCGCCTTAGAAATCCAACCCGGCTTCGCGCGCCGCATCGGCCAACGCCTTCACACGGCCCATGTAGCGGAAACCGCCGCGGTCAAAAACGACCTGTTCGATTCCCTTGCTCTTTGCCCGTTCGGCCACCAACTGACCAACTCGCTTGGCCTGTTCAATCTTGGGCAGGCCTTGCAGTTTGGCACGCAACTCATGATCCACACTCGAAGCCGCCGCCAGCGTTACGCCAGCTTTGTCATCAATCACCTGTGCATAAATCTCTGCCAGGCTGCGGAACACACACAAGCGCGGACGTTCGGGCGTGCCCAACACGTATTTGCGCACACGGCGGTGCCGTCGAATTCTTGCTTCAGAACGAGTCAGCTTAGACATTCGCACTCACCTTATTTCTTTCCGCCCTTGCCCTTACCGGCTTTACCGGCTTTGCGGCGGATCTTTTCGCCCAGATAGTGAATCCCTTTGCCCTTGTAGGGTTCGGGTGGGCGAACTTCGCGGATATTGGCGGCCGTTTGGCCAACCAGCTCACGGTCATACCCCATCACACGGATCAGGCGCGCCTTGGCATCCACATCAAAGGTAATGCCTTGGGGCGGTTCCATCACAACCGGATGCGAGTAACCAACATACAATACAAGATTCTTGCCATCCATCTCGGCGCGATAGCCCACGCCATCCCATTCCAACGTTTTGGTAAAACCAGTGCTAACACCGGTCACCATGTTGAAAAGGAGGGCACGCGTGGTGCCGTGTAAGGCACGCACGGTGGGTTCATCAGAGCTGCGGGTAACCACCAGGCTCTGCCCATCCAGCGCAATCGAGACCACGGGCGAGAAAGAACGGGTCAGTGCACCTTTGGGGCCCTTCACCGCCACATCGCTGCCGTTAATCTCAACTTTCACGCCCGCAGGAACGGCAATCGGTAAGCGACCAATTCTAGACACGCTTCCTACCTCCTACCATACCTTGCACAGAAGTTCGCCGCCGACGCCCAATTGGCGCGCCCGCTGCCCCGTCATGATGCCCTTGGGCGTGGACAGAATTGCAATCCCCAACCCAGAAAGCACCCACGGAATCTCCTGTTTTTGGCTATACACCCGGCGGCCCGGACGACTCACCCGCTCCAACCCAGTAATCACTGGGCGGCGCTGACGGCGTTCGCCAACATACTTCAACCGCAGGCGCAACGTGGGCTGAACCTGGTTTTCAATCGAAACCACCTCATAGCCCTCGATATACCCTTCTTCTTTCAGAATTCGGGCAATCTCAACTTTAATCTTGGAACTTGGCATCGCCACAACCGCCTGGCCGATGAGGATGCCATTCCGGATTCGAGTTAACATATCGGCAATCGGATCATTGACGCTCATGTTTTCCTCCGGCCTGGCTTACCAGGACGACTTGGTCACGCCGGGAATCTGGCCTTCCAGCGCTAATTCCCGGAAACAAATACGGCACAGGCCAAACCGACGCATATAACCGCGCGGCCGCCCACATCGCCGACAACGATTGCGCACCTGAATCGAATATTTGCGCCGTTGTTCACGATACATCATGCATTTCTTTGCCATACTAATCCTTCCTGAAAGGCATGCCGAGCATTTGCAACAGCATGGCGGCTTGGTCATCCGTTTGAGCCGTCGTCACAATCGTGATCTCAAGCCCACGCACACGGTCTACCTTGTCGTACTCGATTTCGGGGAAGATGATTTGTTCCCGCAGGCCCAGCGTGTAATTGCCGCGCCCATCGAACGCCTCATCCGAAACACCGCGAAAGTCGCGCACGCGCGGCAGCACAATATTCATCAGGCGGTCGAGGAATGACCACATCTTATCCCCGCGCAGGGTCACCGTCACACCGATGGCACGCCCTTCGCGCAGCTTGAAGTTGGCAATGCTCTTGCGCGCCTTGGTAATCACCGGCTTCTGGCCCGTAATCGCCACCACATCGCTCGCAGCTGCTTCCAAAGCCTTGGGGTTATCCAGGGCTTCGCCCATGCCAACGTTGACCACCACCTTCTGAATACGCGGAATCTGCATCACATTGCTCAAATTCAGCGCCTTCAACAGTGCCGGTGCAACTTCGTTCTGATAACGTTCCTTAAGTCTATTCATCTTCACGCTCCCAGCCGGGTTACTCATCAATCGGACCGTTGCACTTCTTGCAGAACCGACTGGTTCCACCTTCACCGCGGCGCAACTCAACACGCGTCGGCTTGCCACACTTCGGGCAAACCAACATCACATTGGAGATGTGAATGGGGGCTTCGAAGCGCACCCGCCCGGGAGAAATCGTGCGACCCTGCGTTTGCACCTGACGCTGATGTTTGGTGCGGATGTTGATCCCTTGCACCACCACGCGTTGGCTATCCGTCAGCACTTTGATGACTTCACCCTGCTTGCCGCGATCTTCTTCGCGCCCGCAAATCACTACAACTTTATCGTTCTTGCGAATTTTGAGTTTCATTCTTTTCACTCCTCGACCCACGCCTAGAGAACTTCCGGAGCGAGGGAAATGATCTTCATGAAGCCCTTTTCACGCAGCTCACGGGCCACCGGGCCAAAGATGCGCGTCCCTTTCGGGTTCTGCCCATCATTATCCAGGATCACAGCCGCATTGTCATCGAAGCGAATGGTCGAGCCATCATCCCGCCGCCATTCCTTCGTGCAGCGCACAATCACTGCCTTGACAACTTCGCTCTTCTTCACCGAGCCTTGCGGAGCAGCTGTTTTCACAGTCGCCACCACAATGTCGCCCACATGCGCATAGCGGCGAGTTGACCCACCCATGATATGAATGACGAGCAACTCGCGGGCGCCGGTGTTGTCAGCTACTTTTACACGTGTTTCTTGCTGAATCATCGCTTATGCTCCTTCGCCCGTCGCATCCACCTGGATGGACTTACCGTCGCGCTTGAGGATGGTTTCCACCACCCAGCTCTTTTCACGCGAGATCGGGCGGGTTTCCACAATCTGCACCTCATCGCCAATCTGGCAATTCAGTTCATCATGGGCTTTCACCGATCGGCTCGAATGCACCACTTTGTGGTAGAGCGGGTGTTGGTACGTGCGGGTGATTTCCACCACCACCGTCTTCATCATCTTATTGCTGGTGACCACACCAATCAAACGACGCCGATTATTCATTTGCCACCTTCCTTTTCGTCTGCAAGCTCGCGTTCGCGCAGCAGCGTTTCATAGCGCGCAATCAAACGGCGAGTTTGCTTCATCCGACTGGTATCGGTCAGCTGTCCAGTAACAATCTGAAAGCGCAAATTCATCAATTCCTGACGAGCGTCGTTCAGTTTGTTCTCCAATTCCTGTGTAGACAACAGACGCATTTCTGACGTTTTCATTCCTGTTCTCCTGTTGGGGTGGTCTCATACCGCTGAATGACCTTCGTGCGGATGGAGAACTTATAGGAAGCTTGATGGAGTGCCTCGATGGCAGCTTCACGCTCCAAACCAGACACTTCAAACATGATCCGTCCCGGACGCACAACCGATACCCAGTATTCCACATTCCCTTTCCCCTTCCCCATACGGGTCTCGGGTGGGCGGTGAGTATACGGTTTGTCAGGGAAAATGCGGATCCAAACTTTTCCATGGCGCTTCATTGCCCGCACAATCGTGCGGCGCGCAGCTTCGATCTGCCGGGCCGAAACCCACCCCGGCTCCAGCGCCTGCAGGGCAAATTCACCGTAGACCATATCTGCCCCGCGCAACGCTTTACCGGTCATGCGACCGCGCTGCTGCTTGCGCCATTTGACACGTTTTGGCATCAACATAGCAACTACCTCTCGTTTCTGGATTCTGTTCCAGACAAAATTACTCGCTTACGTACACGCCTTCGGTCGGTGCGGCTTTTTCTTCCGTATCTTCCAGCACCTGTCCCTTATACACCCACACCTTCACACCAATCCGGCCATAGGTGGTCAGGGCTTCGGCGCGGGCAAAATCCATACTGGAGCGAATGGTTTGCAGCGGCACACGACCTTCACGCAGCACAACTGTGCGCGCCATTTCGGCCCCGCTCAAACGCCCGGCCACTTCAATCTTCACACCCTGCGCACCCTGGCGCAAAGCCTGTTGAATGGCCCGTTTCATCGCCCGGCGATAGGCAACACGCCGTTCAATCTGCCCGGCAATGTTCTTCGCCACCAAATACGCATCGCAATCAGGCGTTTTGATCTCGGCAATTTCCAAATCCACCTTCTTGCCAACCAAGGCTTCCAGGTTTTGGCGAATTTGCTTAACCGAATCACCCTTGCGACCAATCAAAATCCCTGGCTTGGCCGTGTGAATGACCACGCGCACCTTGCCCGGATAGCGTTCCACATCCACGCGTGAAACACCAGCTTTTTCCGCTTCGGCATGAATCATCTTGCGCAGGGCAAGGTCCTGATGCAGTTGCTCGGTATATTCCCCGCGCTCCGCGTACCAACGACCTTCCCACGGTTGATGCACGCCCAGACGAAAACCAATCGGATGAACTTTGCGACCCATAGTTTCTCCTGGTCTACTCCCGTTCGCGTAAAACGATCTGAATGTGCGACGAACGCCGCAACACCGGCTTGAAACGACCACGCGCCCCAAAACGACGCCACTTGCGCGTTGGCGCTTCGTCTGCGCTGATCGAATACACATACAGATTGTCACGGCTCATGCCAAAATTCTCCTCGGCATTGGCAATTGCTGAAGCCAACAGCCGATACATGGGGGCTGCGCCGCCCTTGGTCAAGAACTTGAGCGTGTTCAGCGCATCTACCGCCGGCTTACCGCGCACCAGGTCAATCACCAGGCGCATTTTTTGAGCCGAAATCGAACAATTCTTTAATTGCGCACGAATATCCGTTGCCATGGCTTACTTTCTCCCAGTGGATTTTTCAGACATGTGCCCGCGGAAATGACGCGTCGGCGCAAATTCGCCCAGCCGATGCCCAACCATGTTCTCGGTCACGTAGATCGGCACATGGCGGCGGCCATCATGAACGGCGATTGTGTGCCCCACCATTTGGGGGAAGATTGTGCTATCGCGGCTCCACGTCCGCAGCACTTTCTTTTCACCACGTTCGTTCATCAATTCAATTTTCTTCAAAAGCTTTGGGGCGACAAACGGCCCCTTCTTCAAGGATCGAGACATCGTTTCGTACCTCTCTGGCTGATCTTAGCGTTTAGCGGCGCCGACGCACAATGAACTTATCCGTCGTCTTATTGCGGCGCGTCTTATAACCACGCGTCGGCTTGCCCCATGGGCTCTTCGGGCCGGGCATACCAGCTGGCTGACGGCCTTCACCACCACCATGCGGGTGATCGCGCGGGCTCATCGCCGTACCGCGCACGGTTGGGCGCACACCCAGGTGACGCTTGCGCCCCGCCTTGCCAAGCTTGATGTTGCTGTGATCCAGGTTGCCCACCTGCCCAATCGTGGCATAGCAAGCCTGGCGCACCAACCGCACCTCGCCCGAAGGCATACGAATCTGCGCATAATCGCCTTCTTTGGCCAAGAGCTGCGCCGACGTACCTGCCGAACGCACCAACTGACCACCGCGCCCTTCTTTCAATTCCACGTTGTGGATCATTGTACCCACGGGAATATTGGCAATCGGCAAACTGTTGCCAGGGCGAATTTCGGCCTGCGGGCCATTCAAAATCGAATCGCCAACTTTCAGGCCCAACGGGGCAATCATGTAGCGCTTTTCGCCATCGGCATACACCAACAGCGCCAACCGCGCCGTGCGGTTTGGATCATATTCAATCGCCGCAACCCTGGCCGGAATGTTGCGCTTGTCGCGCTTGAAATCCACCAGGCGAATGTATTGGCGGCTGCCACCACCGCGATGCCGGACAGTAACTTTGCCATTGGCATTGCGGCCCGATTTTTCGTGACGAATGATCAACAACGAACGTTCTGGGCGCTTGCCCTTCGTAATTTCTTCGAAGGAATAGCCCGTCATGCCGCGTTGACCAGGAGTGATGGGTTTGTAAACCTTGATCGCCATTATGACACCCCTTCGAAAATTGCAATCCGGTCATTCTCGGCCAGGGTCACAATTGCCTTCTTATACCCTGGGTTGCGCACCGTCAGACGGCGGCTGCGCGCCCGGCGGCTCTGTTTGGCCGGCACATTAATGATATTGACCCGCAAAACTGTCACATCAAAAATCTTTTCCACTGCATCCTTAACCTGCGTCTTGGTCGCATTGCGCGCCACCTCGAAGGTATATTGATGCAGCGCATTGTTCTGATAGTTTGATTTTTCAGTCACAAGCGGGCGGCGGAGAATTTCATACATGGTGCTCATTCTTTCCTCCTACCCAAGGTTAGCAACCAACACGTCCAACGCTGCCAACGGCAAAACCACCTTGTCATAGGTCAGCAAATCGTGGACGTTCAAATAGCTCGCCAGCAAAACCTTGGCGTCCGGCAGGTTATTCGTTGAGCGCACAATCGGCTCATAAGCTTCCTTTTCCGGAATCAGCACCAACGCGCTTGCCGTCCCCACCAGGCTGTTGAGGGCCTGCGCCATCAGGCGCGTCTTGGGTTCGGGCAGGGTCATCTCATCCACCACCACAATCGCCTCTTCGGCAGCTTTCACCGACAAAGCAGAGCGCAGGGCAGCGCGGCGCATCTTGCGCGGCATATCCAGCACATAGCTATGCGGATGGGGCGTATGAACATTGCCACCACCCTTCCAGTGTGGCGCACGGGTCGAACCCTGGCGCGCCCGCCCGGTGCCTTTTTGCTTCCAGGGCTTGCGCCCACCACCGGCAACCTCGCTGCGCGTTTTGGTGTCGTGCGTGCCAAGTCGCGCATTCGCCATCTGACGAACATGCGCCTGGTGCATCAAATCTACATCAATTGTGGCCGCAAAAATCGCTTCCGGCAGTTCCACCGTGCTGACCTTTTGGCCCGCCATATTGAAGACTTCGACTAACATCGTCATTCTCCTTTGTCCAGGTTTGCCTGAGCGTTCTACTGTTTACGCGCTTCACGGATGATCACCAGACCACCGCGCGCACCAGGAACCGAACCGCAGACGCCCAACAAGTTCCGCTCAGCGTCTACCAGGACAATTTTGACGTTCTGCGCAGTCACCCGGTCATCGCCCATATGACCCGGCCCACGCGAACCTTTGTAAACACGACCCGGCGTTGTTGTGGAACTACGCGAACCCGGGGCGCGATGCCGATCCGACTGACCATGCGTCTTCGGACCGCCACGAAAATGATAACGACGCACGCCACCCTGAAAACCGCGGCCCTTGCTCATTCCCACAATGTCAACGCGCTCGCCCACAGTGAAAACACCCACCGTTAGCTTATCGCCTTCTTTGACATCCGGTTGCTTGGTGCGGATTTCGCGCAAAAAGCGCAGCGGGGGCATATCCAGCCCATTGCGCTTCAGGTGACCCAACTCGCCACCCGACAAACGCTTTGGCTTCACTTCTTCGTAACCCAGTTGCACTGCCGAATAGTGATCCTTATCGGGCAGGCGCACCTGAGTAACGTAGCAAGGCCCAGCTTCGATCAGGGTGACAGGAATTGCCACACCCGTTTCATCGAAAATCTGGGCCATGCCGATTTTCTTACCGATCAGCCCTTTGAACATTTCTATTTTCTCTCCTGTTCAGATATTGACGAGACTGTCAGCCTGGGCTTGGCTGCATCATCTCCGATCACGAGCAGTCAGCCGCTCTCAAGCTTCCCTCGGAATGGTTGGCGGGCGCTCTTCGAGCTGCTCTTACAACGTCTTATTTTTGTTGCGGATTTACCGCAACCTTTCCATTTTACCATCCCTGGCCCATTTTGACCAGGGTTTTTCCACAAATTCGTTTGTCTCCTGCGTTCCCGGCCCTCAACCGCCAGGAACGTGCACCTCACCGACCGGTGAGGTGGGCGGCGTGTTCAGCTTTTGCTGCTCACGCCGCCCCTCTCCGGGCGAATTCACATACCTGTTCGGTTTTGACCGCTTCCGCTCAGCTTAGATCTTGATCTCGATATCAACACCGGCCGGCAGGTTCAAGCGCATCAGCATATCAATCGTCTTCGAATCGGGTTCCAACACGTCAATCAAGCGATTGTGCGTGCGCACCTCGAAGTGCTCATGCGAGTCCTTATCAATGAACGTCGAACGACGAACGGTAAATTTCTCTACCCGCGTTGGCAAAGGCACCGGCCCCACCACGCGCGCGCCACTACGTTCCGCCGTCTCGACAATCCGCTTGGCCGATTGGTCGAGTACACGATGATCATACGCTTTAAGTCGAATGCGAATCCGCTGTTTAGCCATTGTGTTTCACCTAGTCCAAAATCTTGGTGATCACGCCGGCGCCAACCGTCAGACCACCTTCACGAATAGCGAACTTCGAGCCTTGCTCCA
>ENA-UOYA01000123-UOYA01000123.1-activated-sludge-metagenome-genome-assembly--contig:-NODE-123-length-104669-cov-30.439454_pt1 | contig 104669 bp, 89 predicted proteins | sample MGYA00238163_ERZ764804 | MGnify/ENA primary metagenome ERZ764804 (study PRJEB28919, sample SAMN05720223) | activated sludge metagenome | isolation source: Anaerobic digester | place: Hong...
GTGCCATCCAGAGGAGCATTTCCGAGGGATTCCCGGTCCGAAGCAGCCTCGCCGCTTTCCAGGAATATTTCCGCCCGGGAAATCATGGGTAAATTGGAAAGGTTTAATACTCCTTCAATAATTCCGGCTGCCTCCTCACCAAACTCCCTCCGGATATCCTGGATGGAAAACCCGGGACAATGGGGAAGATCATGCAGTAAACCGCCCACCACCATAACCGGTGTCACGTTTAATTCCATCAGGATCGTTGCAACCGCTGTGCAGTGGTTAAGAAAGCTCTCGCCCGAGGTGCGTTGCTGCCCAGCATATGCCTTTTCCGCATAGGCATAAGCCTTTTGAATCCACTCCCGGTCGATGGGAGTAAATTGATCCTGAAGCATGGACTTTAACCGGTCAATGATCACCAGCTTACCTTAACCAAACAATTCAGGGCAAGTATAATCGGTTTATATCAAACCGGGCAAGGGAGCTGCAATAGAATTTTTCCGAGGACCAACAGGCGCTTACACAATTTTCCAGTTACAGTGTACAATGGCTGCAAATTCCATGCCGGAAATCAAATGATTACTTTACTGACAGACTTTGGGTGGAAGGATGGTTATCCCGGAATTATGAAAGGGGTAATCTCATCCATCCACCCTCAGGCACAGATTGTTGATATCTCCCATGAAATCCCACCGCAGCATGTTCTGGAGGGGGCACTGACGATCGGTCGGGCTTATCCATATTTCCCTGCAGATACCATTCATGTGATGGTTGTGGATCCCGGTGTGGGAACCAGCCGCCGCCCCATCGCAGCGCGGATTGGACAATATTACTACGTCTGCCCGGATAACGGACTGATAACGATCCCTTATCAGAGTGCAGGTATGCATCAGGAACAGGTTGAAATCGTGCATTTGAATCAACCGCAATTTTGGCTGCCCAACCCGTCCACAACATTCCACGGAAGAGATATATTCTCACCGGTTGCCGCCCACCTGGCATTGGGAATTCCACTTGAGGAATTGGGGATTCCCGTACACGATCCGATCCTACTGGACATTCCCCAACCCACCCGGCAAAACCAGGCATGGCATGCACAGATCATCCATATTGATCGTTTTGGGAATCTTGGAATCAATCTCTCGCGTACCCAAATCCTCTCATCACGGGTTTGCATTACCATCAAGGATCACATAATTACAGACATATCCCCAACATTTGGCTCCCATCCCCCCGGCAGCCTGGTTGCCATCTGGGATAGCTCCGGGTACCTGAGCCTGTGCATTGTCAATGGCAGTGCCACAGAAATCCTTTCTGTTGGATTACTGGACCCGGTTCTGGTTGAAGAACAATAAGCATAGTGGATGGATAACCTGTCAATTGCCTGACAATTATCGTCATTTTTGTATTGATAAGCCCAATCCACAACCAAGTGGAAGTACAATAAACACGCAATCATTCTCATCCTGGAGGATTCCTTGATTAAACAAATCACAAATCGGCTAGTTGAAAATGTACAGAAAGTAATCGTGGGAAAAGAAGATGTCATCCAACGCGTCCTGGTTGCCGTGTTATGCGAGGGGCACATTCTTTTAGAGGATGTGCCTGGTACAGGAAAAACGACCCTGGCGCGGGCTCTTGCAGCATCCATTGGTTGCACCTTCCGCCGTATCCAATTCACCCCCGACCTGCTTCCATCAGACGTGACCGGGTTAAGCTGGTTTAACCAAAAAAAGCAGGAATTTGAATTCCGCCCGGGTCCAATTATTTCGCAAATTGTCCTGGCGGATGAAATCAACCGCGCCACCCCCAGGACACAGTCGGCATTGCTGGAAGCCATGCAGGAACGCCAGGTAACCATTGACGGTGTGACACACCTCCTCCCCCGCCCCTTCCTTGTCATGGCTACCCAGAACCCAATTGAACTGGAGGGCACTTTTCCGCTGCCCGAAGCACAGGTTGACCGGTTTATGCTGAAAATACAAATCGGTTATCCCAGCCAGGCAGAAGAAAACCAGATACTCCGCCGGTTCCGCGCCGCAGATCCCCTGTCCGAACTTCAACAGGTGGCAACCCCGGAGGAAATCATCGCTGCCCAAAAAGAACGCCAGGATATCCGGGTGGAAGAAACCATCCAGGATTACATTGTTCGGATTGGACGTGCAACCCGCGAAAATGTCGACATCCAGCTTGGCGCCAGCCCTCGCGCCACCTTGAGCCTGTTCCAGGCAAGCCAGGCGTGGGCAGCCATCCAGGGACGGGATTATGTCCTGCCGGATGATGTGAAATCCATGGCTCCTCATGTATTCAGTCATCGATTAATCATCTCCCCCCAGGCACAACTCCGCGGGCGTAACTCGCTTGAATTAATTGAAGATATTGTTTCCGCTGTTCCAGTCCCCGTGGAATCTTAATGCGTCCCATCTACTGGCTGGTGGTCATCATTATCCTCCTGGTTGCAGGCGCAATTCTCCACCTGCCCTGGTTGAGCTATTTTGCCTCCGCCGCCGGAGTCATTTTTGCAATATCCTACTTTTGGCGAAAATTTTCGCTTAATAAGGTCCAGTACCAACGGAAGTTTGTGTATCACCGGGGGTTTCCTGGAGAAACCACCCCGGCGAAAATCACGGTTGAGAATCGCAAACTGCTTCCCGTTTCCTGGTTAACTACCCGCGATTCATGGTCTGCTGGTGCACCTCCGCTTGCCGAAGGACAGATTGCACCTTCCCACCTGCCTGATCGAATTCAATTTATTAATTCTTACAGCCTGCGATGGAACCAAAGGGTGACAAGGGCAACCACCATCCAGTTTAAGAAACGCGGCATTCACACGCTTGGTCCAGTTGTACTGGAATCGGGTGACCTGTTTGGCTTTGAGGAATCTTCAAAAACAGTGGAACTGCCAAATACCCTCACTGTTTACCCGGAAATCATTCCCCTTTCTGAATTGGGTTTGGATGCTGACGATCCCTTCGGTGACCGGAAGGCTCGCCGGAGGTTGTTTGAAGATCCCAACCGGATGATGGGAGTCCGCCAGTATGGCCCAGAGGATGAATTCCGCCGCATCCACTGGCCAGCCACAGCCCGGACCGGAACCTTGCAAGTAAAAATCTACCAGCCAGTAACATCACAGGTAATGCAGGTTTGTTTAAATATGGCAACCGGTCTTCATTCGTGGGAAGGGGTGGTTCCAGAAACCGTTGAGCAATTAATCAAGGTGGCTGCCACCATTGTTTATCATGGCGTGGAGGCGGGATATGCCGTTGGATTAATATCCAACGGATCACTGGCTCAGTCGGACCAAACCTTCCATTTACAGCCTGGGAGATCACGGGACCAGCTGGGAAACTTATTAACCATGCTGGCTGGCTTAAGCTCATTTACCCTTGCACCGTTTGATTCCTTCCTGCTTCGCTCGCTGCCCAAAATCCCAATGGGAGCCACCATGGTCATCATATCCGCCATCACCACCCCCGAATTGGTGGAAACGATTCACCACATCCGGCGGTATCGTCAGCATACAACTTTAATCTCCCTGGATGCTACTCCTCCGCCGCCCATCCAGGGCGTCAAGATTGTGCACCATCCGTTTATTCCATAAGCCCGACCATGACCCACACCAATACCAAACCCAAAGTCCAAAACCTCGACATTCTGGCATGGGAAGAAATTTCCCGGATGTCGAGCCTGGCAATGCTTACTGTGACTGCCACTGCCTGGTATATCTACATAACGAAGCCTGTGGGTGGGGATCTGCTTGCCTTTGTGGTGTTTCCAGTCCTTGCTTTTCTTAATCATGGATGGATCCGATTTTTAAACCTGGTGCGCTTCAAACATTCCATTCGCCGCTGGTTGATGGCGGTCTGGATCGCCTTCTGGTTGGTTATCACGCTCCAGGTCGTGGTGCAACCCAACCAGGCATTTCACCCACTGGAAAGATTGTTTTCACCGGTTGCCTGCCTGTTTTCCCAGGAAGGCAACCTTGATCCATTCTGGCACGCGGTAATTATCTTGTTCCTGCTTTGGGTAACAATAACGGTCTCGCGTCTGTCCGTGGACAGCGGTACGGTAATGCGGCAATTGGAGTTCTGCTTGGTTGCCCTTCTGGGTTTGGGGCTGATCCAAATTGAACCCTCCATCCAGTCGATTATCATTCCTCTCTACCTGGCACTCCTCTTTGGCTTGATTGCCGTCAGCACCGCAAGGATCACCGGAGTTGCGGAGGAACGCGGCGGCAGGTTGCCTGCATTAAGCTGGCAGTGGGGTGCCAGCATTTTTCTGGCTGCCTTGGGCACAGTCCTCCTGGGCCTGGGTGTGGGCTGGATCTTTGACCACCAATTGGGGAATATCCTCGTTGGTTTGGCATTGGCACTGCTGATTTTGCTGATTATTGTTGCCGGGATCGTTGTCCTGCCATTTTTATTAATCATCAGCGGTTTCGTCACCAATCTGAGGGGGGAGTTCCAGAAAGCACTGGAAAGCGTTCAATTAATTGCCCAGGAACCGGGAGATGCGATCCTGGACGTGGTGCCAGCCACAATAAGAACCCCGGGGTTTATCGAAACTGTTCGCCCCTATTTCTTGATCGGTCTGCTTGTTCTTGGATTAATCTTTATCCTTTACCGCGCTGGATTATTGGACTGGATCCTTCCCCACCGATCCGGTGAAATTGGGGAGGGATTGGGTGGAACAAAAGGAAAAGCTCAAGCGCGGGATGACCTGGAACGAAAACGCAGGCGAGCCCGCCCCGGACAATTGCTTGCTGCAGCCCGTATCCGGCAGGTTTACTTCCAATTGCTGAAAACAGCCGACAACCTGGGTAAACCGCGTCCGCCAGCCATAACACCACTTGAATTTTTACCAACCCTGGAAGGATTATTCCCTTCACGGGCGGAAGACCTGATGGAAATTACCCGGGCATATACGAAAATCCGTTACGGAATGTACCCCGAATCAACTGATGAAGTGGATGCCGTGGAACGAGCCTGGAAATCAATTCAACAGGAAGCCCGGAGATTAATGGTCGCAAAAAGAAAGACCCGGCAACCGGTAAAATAAACCATTGAACAGGACATTCCGTTCACTTGTGTGTTTAGAAAATGGGGAACCAGCGAACCAGTGTATCCCCCAGGTAGGCAAACGCCAACATTTTCAGAATTTTTCCAGCGGCGCACCATATCATGAACCTTGCCAATGGTAATTTCATCATCCCTGCAATAATTCCAGCTGCGTCGAACAGCGGGTTGGGAATCAGCGCCAGGAAAAAATAGCAAAATCACCATATTTCTTTATCCAACCCGATACCTTCTCGTAAATATCCATGCGCTCCACAACTGCCTGACCGCTGAAACCCGCCAGGTAGCCGGACAGCTCCCCTACAGTGGAACCCAGACCTGCCGCCAACGCCACACCCGCCGGGTGAAAAACAGTTCCCATCAGGGATGTAATAATTACCATGGGCATCGGAAGAAACAGGGAGGCATTCAGCACCAATGCCATCAGGAAAATCCCTGGATATCCCAATATCTTTAACGATTCGATTTTGTCTGCATTGAAAAGGATAAATACAGAAAGCCCAATTACAAGCACCAGTGCCAGGATGCGGAGAATGTTGAGAACGCGTGGTTTCTGCAGCCAGGCTTTAATAACCCGCCCCTTCTCACCAATCTTCTGATAAAGATTGGAGTAGGTCAACGAACCATTGTCCCTTCGTTGGCATCATCTCCCAGCAGTGCTTCAATTCGAGCAATTACCATATCCAGCGCAACAGTGTTCAATCCCCCCTCCGGAATGATTATGTCCGCATACCGCTTGGATGGTTCCACAAACTCCAGGTGCATCGGGCGGACTGTTGTCAAATATTGGTGAATCACCGATTGTGTGGACCTGCCGCGTTCAGTGATATCCCGTTCCAACCGGCGAATGAAGCGGATATCCGCATCTGTGTCCACAAAGATTTTAACGTCAAACAATTTCCGTAATTCCGGCAGGGCATAAATCAGGATTCCCTCAACGATGATGATTCGCTGTGGTTCAATGTGAATGGTTGCCTGCGTTCGACTGTGAGTGGTAAAGTCATAAACCGGCAATTCAATGGGCTGCCAGTTCCTCAAGGCTTCAATATGCTGAACCAGTAATTCAGTTTCCAGTGAATCCGGATGATCAAAGTTGACATCTGCTCGTTGATTTGGCGGCAAGCCTGTTAATTCCCGATAATAAGCGTCATGAGGAAGATAGACAATGCGGTGAGCACCAACCCTGTTTAATACAACATTGGCAACCGTGGTTTTACCCGACCCCGAACCACCTGCAATACCAATCACAATGGGCGACTTGTTACTTTGCATGGCACGATTATAGCATAAGGGATGTTTCAGGAGATAAAAAAGACAGGCTATCCGCATGACAGCCTGTTCTTGATAAAAGAGCCACCGATGGGATTCGAACCCATGACCTGGCGTTTACGAAACGTCTGCTCTGCCAGCTGAGCTACGGTGGCGCGGCGTAGATTATACCAGCACCTGTCTGAAAACGACAAGGGAAACCAGTTTACGTGATATAACAAGGTTTCCGCTGAGTTACAGTGAAACCTGCAGGTAAATTTTCAATGCAATCATTAAAAATATGCACAGACTCAAAGCACCACCTGCGCGCTGGACCCTGCTTTTCTCCCCCAGGAAAATGTAAGCCATGCTGACTGCCGCTCCGGCAATCGCCGCCCAGCCAACCAAATCCATTGGCAACTCTCCCACCCGCCCAATCCAGTCCATCATATCTGCCCCAGCAACCAGGAAGTGCCCTAGCCAGTTTAGAAGAACGGCGAGTAAATAAAACCTGACTCCCAGTGGGAAGACTCGTTTCCATAAAACTGCAACGAATAAAGAAAAAAACAAAAGCCAGAAGAAGGATTGGGCAGTTGTGGTGAACAATCCGATCAGTACATCAATGGATGAGATAAAAACCCAACCCAACACCCCGCCGATTAATCCGGTCCGCGCCTGGTCGATCCCCCAACCCACATGGAAAGACCGATCCAGAAAAAGGATGGAGATGACCAGAATTACCAGGCTGTAGATTAATAACCCTGGTCGCCCCGACATAACGAGGATTGGCTGGATCAACAATTCCAGCATCAACATTAAAAGGTAAAGAACGGCAGCCACCAGGATACCGTCCAGGACAATGCTTTGCTGTTTCTCGGAAATGCGGAACATTCAACCAATCTCTATGCAAATTGTACACAGAATTGATTGCAGTGGACTCAACACATTTGTAAGGTGGAGCAATTAATCGGGGGTGTTGAGGGATTTGTTTTCATAAATTTTCCGAATCGTGTCCTCCAGCTTGGGTTTACGAATTTCCAGATCCACAACTGGATGTGTCCGGTATAGGCTGCTCACAAGGTCCGGTATGGACACTTTCCTTGGATCAATCCGGTAAACATAATACCGTCCTTCCCGGACAGGAGGTTCCAGTCCTTCCAGTAAACCATCCTCACCATTTTCAGCAAACGAAACCCGCATTTCGTTCACTCCTTCAAACCGGGAGGTCAATTCCTGTAAATTGCCATCATATAGAATTTTTCCCCAATCCAATACCATGACCCTCTCACATAACCTTTCCACATCTGTCAGGTCGTGCGTCGTTAACAAGATCGTTGTCCCCTCACGGTGAAGGTGACGGATAAATTCTCGGATTCGTTCTTTTGCTACAACATCCAATCCAATCGTTGGTTCATCCAGAAAAAGCAAGGCGGGATTATGGAGAAATGCAGCACAAAGCTCTGCTCGCATCCGTTGCCCTAGGGAAAGCGACCGAACCGGGGATTCCAGGAAGGAATCCAAGTCGAGGATCTTTCGAAACATTCCCAGGTTATGATTGAACAATGAATCCGGGATGCGGTAAATGGCTTTCAACACTTCCAGCGAATCAATGACGGGCAAATCCCACCAGAGCGTTCTTCTTTGTCCAAACACAACCCCGATATTTGCCACGTATTTCCTGCGATCCTTCCATGGGATCATCCCCTTTACAAGGATTTCCCCGCCAGTAGGCACCAGCAATCCGGTCAACATTTTGATTGTTGTTGATTTTCCAGCGCCATTCGGACCGATATATCCAATTAATTCCCCTGGTTGAATATCAAATGAAATGCCATCCACAGCCCGGATGGTTCGGTATTGGGGATGGAAAAAATCGTTCCATGCCCCCCACTTTCCTGCATTGCGGTGCAATACCCGAAAATCCTTGGTTAAATGTCTGACCTGAACAATTGTTTCCATATCTGATTAGGTCCCTGTGCTTTGATAATGTCGTAATCCATACCCCCAAAACCAGTATGCTGCCAGTGCCATCCCAATTGCCACCAACGGGGTTAGAAATGGGGCAAATACTGGAAAATTTAATGGATCAGGCTTATCAAGAAAATAGAGTGTTGGATAAAAATTTACAAAAATAAACGGAACAAAATAAGTAAATATGAACAATAACCATCGGGGATAAATATTCATCGGGTAACTCATCAACTCGTTCCCCCCATATGTAAGGATATTCACTGCCTCAATCCGTTCCACTGTCCAAAACGTTATAGTCGAACCCATCATGAAGATGGAACCCATGCAAATAACCTGGCAAACCAGCACAACAGGCAGATAAAAGGTTTTCAACCAGGTCCAATCCGGTTGAGTGGTAACAATTCCAAAAGCAAGCACAGCCAATCCTTCCAACACCCTTCCCAGGCGCCTGAGGATCAGCCTGGAGCCCAACACCTGGATCGTCAGGCTGACCGGGCGAACCATGAACTGATCCAGGCTGCCCATGCGTACCATGGGTGAAAATGAATCAGGATCAAATCCACTGAACAGTAAATCCATGAACGCGAAACTGGTTTCCGTCATTCCCACCAAAAACGCGATCTCCCCCAAAGTCCAACCGGCAACGGTTTCAAATCGTTGCAGAATCAACGCAAACGCAAGGAAATAGATACTCGAAAATATCGCCGTTGTGAAAACATCAGCCAGAAATGAAAGTCGGTATTGCGTTTGAGACCGGATTTGGGTTTTTAACAGCAGCCAGAGAATTTTTATCGAATAAATCACAATCATCCTCCCTGGATCACCAACCGGCGAATACCAAGCCTGAATAAGACCAGGCATAAAAAGACGAGAATGAACAACCAGACAAGCTGATGTCCAAATGCACCCAGAAGCTGCGAAGGAGAGTAGATTCCCAGGTAGATTTCCATGGGATGATTCATCATTCCGGGAAATGGTGTCCAGTTGCTCAGGCGCGAAAACCAATCTGGCAGTAAACGCAGGGGAAGCACAAACCCGGAAAACAACTGGGAAAATCCAAACGCCAACCGTGCAAATCCCTGGATATCCGGTGACCAGAAAGCACCCAGGTTAACCAGCATGCGCCAAAAAAAGTTCAGCAGCCAGGAAAAAATCAGGCTGATAACAAATAAAAACCACCTTCCAACACCGGTTGGAAAATACAGTGAATAAAACAGGGAGAATAAACCAATAAAGAACAAGCCGCGAACCACGAAATTTACCAGTGAACGTCCCAAATCCCGTCCCAGCCAAAGCAGGATAAAATGCACCGGCTTGATAAGATCACTCGCAATGGATCCATCAGATACAGTTCTTCCCATTTCGGTGTTTCCAAAAATGGTTAGATAGGCAATCATTGCCTGGGATAACGCGACATAGGTGATGGCTCCCCCAACATCCATGCCATTGACACTGGTTTCACCCTGATACAATGCAATTAATAGCGAAGCCCTCAATATTCCAAAGAATAGATTGGTAAAAAGACCCGCCACCAGGGCAGTGCGGTAGGTCATTTGCTGCCGCGCCGATATTCCAACAATCTTCAAGAAAGCTTGCATCAGGGAACCTTTGCAAGATCAAACCACACGGGATTTCCAGTGAGGGAAAATGTCTCAAAAAAGGGAGCTATTGCCCCGAAAGCGCGTTTTTAAGAGCCACCAATGTCGGGATGGGTGTTGGATCCATTCCATACAACATTGCCAGGTAATACGCCGAGTAATCCCCAAACTGCAGGGATGTCCACATGTGAGCCAGGGGTGACTTTCCCCTTGCGTGGTAAACATCCGTTCCAATTCCTGCCTCCAATATCATTTGACGGGTCAACTCGGAGCGCAGCCTGTTGCGGGGGTGATCACTTGGGGATTGCAGGAACATCACAACCGTTTGGGTAAGCACCGATTCGGGCATGAATATTCCAGCCAGGCTATTATGATCTGCTTCCGGTAGGTTTTCAAACTGAGCCCAGGCTTTTGCCAGCTCATTAACCTGCCCCTTCCATCGCCGGGCAATCGGAGTCAGGTAATCAGACGCCATGACTGTGACCCAGCGGTTCATCCATTGCCCTGCCTGCCGCTTGGCAGGGTTTGCGGAAACCGGGATAACAGGGTCCAACTGCCTTGCCTGGGCTTCCATGCATTCTGCCGCCTCCATGAGTTCCTTTTGTGGGTCAGGCAGGATTTGCAACCGGGTCAGCGCAGCCAGCAGCAACCCAAAGGAAAACGGAACCGCAGCGCGAGGCTGCCCGGTATGCTGAAACAGCCAGACAGGGATACCGTCGTTGCCAGCCATTGCTGCAAGTTTCCCCCCGGTACAAACCGCCATACACCGGCAGCCTCTCATCCTTGCTTCCATGTAACTGCTGAGAGTCTCCTCCGTATTACCGGAATGCGAGGAGGCAATCACCATGGTCTCCTGACCCTGCACCCAGGATGGTAATCCGTAATCACGGTGAACATGCACAGGAACCAGCCCTGTGTAAGCAGCGTAGGTAGCCGCCATATCCGCTCCAATGGCAGACCCCCCCATCCCACTGATGATTACCTGGCGGATATTTCCCAATGGCGGCAGGTTTTGTTCTCCGCCAATCCTCCAGGCTTTCAACAGGTCTGTAGGCAATGCCTGGAGATATGCCATCATGTTATCAGGATCCAATGCCTGCATCTGTACATGGTCATCCAGAATGGTTGTCATGGGTGCTGGTACCTCCCGGTCTCAATTCTACCCGGTTTTATTCCCCCTGTGCAGCCAGTTCCTCCGCCAACCTCCATTCCTCTGGTGTATTAACATTAAGGAATGTAATTCCTTGCGGATCCAGGTGCCTGAAATTCTCCACAGGCAATTCCAATACCCGCACGTGGTGAAACCAGGAAATGATCCGCTTATAGCCATCCCGGATTGCAGACTCGGCAGCTGGGAGACAGGTTTCCCGCCGATAGACAGCATGAAAAGGTTCCAAGCCCTGTTCGGTTCGCGGGATAACCACATCCAAATCTTCCTCAACCAGGTGGCGCATGGCTTCACGAATCAAGTGAGCATTAACAAATGGCAAGTCACAGGCAGTGATGATCACAAATGGGTGGGATGCACAGGCAAGAGCAGTATGAACACCGCTTAACGCTCCACTTCCCGGTATCACATCCGGTACAACCCTGAGCCCAAGCATCCGGTACGGTTCCGGCTGGTTCGCCACGATCATCATTTCATCCCCCACACCATCCAACCTCCGAATGATGCGCTGGATCAATGGCTCACCATTGAATGGCATCAACGCTTTGTCCATCCCCATGCGGGTGGATTTTCCGCCAGCTTCAATCACGATTGTCCACATCTATGTGTATAATTATACTATTCATCCAATTTCCCCCAAGTCAATATTTCTCGGAGATCCCATGACAGATCCGGATGTTTCACGATTGCTTGAGATTCTTCCAGTTTATGCAAAGCAGGGACGACCCGCACTGATCCCCGTATTGCAAAAAGCCCAGGAAATTTATGGTTATGTTTCCCAACCGGCAGCAGCAGCAATCTCCCGGGCTTTGCGCATACCACTTGCAGAAGTATATGGTGTGATTGAATTTTATTCCCTGCTGTACAGTCAGCCAGTTGGAAAAACCCTGATCCATGTTTGCAATGACCCTGCCTGCGCAGTGGCTGGAGCAGACGGGGTATTTAAACGTATGACCAAAACCCTGGAATTTCATCTCGACCAGGATAGCCCAACGCGGGAGATTACTGTTGAGCGGGCACCCTGCCTGGGATTATGTGAACATGCGCCAGCTTTATTGATTCAATCACCTCACCACGTCATTGATGGCGCCTATGAAGACCTTGTAAGCGGAACCAGCAGCCGTCACCGGACAAAAATCGGCGGAACCGTTTCCATTCTGACAGCCAATTGTGGCAAAGGACATCCAGCTTCCCTGGAGGAGTATCAGCAGAATGGGGGGTACCTGGCAATACAAAAAGCCCTGCAGGTGCAACCGGAAGCGGTCATCCAGGAAGTGAAAACCTCCGGGTTGGTGGGGCGTGGAGGTGCAGCATTCCCAACGGGCATCAAATGGGAAGGCTGTGCCCGGGAACCGGAGTATCCTCACTACCTGGTTTGCAATGCCGATGAGGCGGAACCCGGAACTTTCAAAGACAGGGTAATTATGGAAGATGATCCCCACCGTATTTTGGAGGGGATTCTCATTGCTGCTTATGCAATTGGAGCCGAAAAGGGTTATATGTACATTCGGGGTGAGTATGTCTATCCCTACCAGGTAATGAAAACCGCACTTGATGAAGCCCGAAAAGCCTACCTGATTGGTGAACATATCCTTGGTACAGATTTTTCCTTCGAGTTGGAGCTTCGCCGGGGGGCAGGTGCTTACATCTGCGGTGAAGAGACTGCCCTGTTTGAATCCATCGAAGGCAAGCGGGGATTTCCAAGAGTAAAGCCACCCTTCCCAACCCGCAAGGGTTTGTTTGGAAAACCAACTGTCATTAACAATGTGGAAACACTTTGCAACATCCCGGTCATCATCCAGCATGGTGCAGCCGCCTACCGCCAGATGGGAACTGAAAAATCACCCGGTACCAAGCTGTTTTGCCTCTCCGGCGACATCAACCAGCCGGGATTGTACGAAATTCCATTTGGTATGACTCTGCGGGAAATGATTTTTCAGCTGGCTGGCGGTATTCGCAATCAGGGCTCATTTCAATCAGCCCTCGTGGGCGGTGCTGCCGGTGCATTTGCATCCGCCAACCAGTTGGATGCGCCTCTATCCTTTGAAGGACTGCGATCATTTAACCTGCCGCTCGGATCGGGGGTTATCACAGTCTTTGACGATTCCCGCAGCATGCCGGATATCCTGCTCCGGTTGGCGCATTTCTTTAAAGAAGAATCCTGCGGAAAATGTTATCCATGCCAGATGGGAACCCAGCGCCAGTTGGAAATCATGGAAAGAATGGCAGAAAATCGACTGCTGCCTGGAGACACGGAGCGATTAAGTGATCTTGCAGCAACCATGACGGATGCATCCCTGTGTGGATTGGGGCAGACAGCGTCCAGTGCCATATCCAGCGCCATGCGGCTGTTTCCCCACCTTTTCAAGATTATGGAAGGATGACCCATGACCGAGATCATCTCCCTTACAATTGACAGCATTCCTGTTTCTGTGCCTTCCGGGTTCACCATTCTGAAAGCCGCAGAAACTGTGGGTATTCAGATACCCACCATTTGTTTCCATGAAGCCTGTACATCCAACGCGCTTTGCCGGATTTGTGTTGTGGAGGTGGAAGGAGCCCGCACGCTTATCCCCGCCTGCGTTGCCCAGGTTTCAGAAGGAATGATTGTCCAAACCCACTCTGACCGGGTCCAGCGAGCCCGCCGCACCATCCTTGAGATGCTTTCTTCCACGGTAGATTTAACAGATTCACCGGAAATCCTGGCAATGATGAATGATTATCATGCTGATCCGGAGCGGTTTCCGGAATCCAACCCGCGCGAATTTGATCTCCTGGACGACAATCCCATGTATGTCCGGGATTATTCAAAGTGTATCCTGTGCTGGCGCTGTGTTCAAGTCTGTGCCGAGGATGCCCAGTACACACATGCCATCAATTTCAGCCAACGGGGTTTTGATACACGAATTGACACCTTTTATCACATCACCCTGCCTGAAACGACGTGCGTATTTTGTGGACAATGCGTTGCCGTCTGCCCAACGGGTGCATTGAAACCCAAGCGGCAGTGGCTCCTGGAAACCGGGTACTCCCCCATAGAGATCATGAGCCTGACCCGGTCAAAGCGAAATGGGAATAAATCCCGGATTCAACCGGAAAGGAAACTGCCATGATTTCTCCCGACAGCATCACAACCACCACCTGTCCCTTCTGCGGTGTGGGCTGTACACTCCAACTGCATATTCGGGATCAATTCATCTATAAGGTTACTTCGCCCTTTGATTCCATCGTTAATCATGGCAACCTGTGTGTGAAAGGCAGGTTTGGTTATGATTACGTTTTCAACCGGGAGCGCATAACAACCCCCATGATCCGGAAAACCCCACAGAAACCTGGCTCCCGGGTTCCCGCACCCACGCTGGAAGATTGGACATCAATCACCTGGGAGGAAGCATTGGAATTGGTCGCTGACCGCCTGGCAAGGATTTACCAACGGGATGGATCCGGTGCAATGGCGGTCTATTGCTGCGCCAAGGCAACCAATGAAGACAACTACCTGATGCAGAAGATGTACCGAACCCTGTTTCGATCCAATAATATCGATCACTGCACCAGGCTGTGTCATGCGGGTTCTGTGGTTGCCCTCCAGATGGCGGTTGGATCATCTGCCATGAGCAATACAGCATCTGAGGTCATCCATAATGATGTCTTTATTGTGACAGGGTCCAATGTAACCGAAAACCACCCCATTATTGCTCTTCAAATGAAAGCTGCAATTGAAAAGCATGGTGCCAAATTAATCGTTGTGGATCCACGACGAATTGAACTGGTTAATTATGCAACCCTGTGGCTGCCAGAAAAACCGGGAACCGATGTGGCAGTTTTTTCCGCCATGGCTCACGTTATTCTTCAGGAAAAACTGTACAACCAGGAATTCATAGATACACGGACAGAAAATTTTGCCAGCTTTGCCGAGTCAATGGAAAAGTTTACCCCCGAGTTTGCAGAAATTATCTCCGGCGTTGATCGCGAATTGATTATCCAGGCAGCAAGGATGTACGCGACAGCGAAAAATGCAGCCATCTATTGGGCATTGGGCATCCCGGAATCGGTCCACGGAACGGATAATGCACTCAGCCTGATCAACCTTGCCTTGCTTACCGGTCAAATTGGCAGGCTGGGGACAGGCTTAAATCCACTGCGGGGGCAGAATAATGTCCAGGGAGCTTCGGATGCCGGCGCAATGCCCTGGCATTATCCGGGCTACCAGCGGGTGGACCAGGAGGAAATTGCCAGGAAATATGAAACCTGCTGGAATATTGAACCCGGCGGTTTAAATCGTGAGCCCGGCTTGACCACAACAGAAATCATGAGCGCCGTGGGGGAAGGAGGAGTGCGTTCGCTCTATATTATGGGAGAGAATCCCATGATGTCGGAACCCAATCTGAACCATACCCGTCACCAAATGGAACAACTGGAATTTATTGTCGCCCAGGATTTGTTCATTACCGAATCTGCTGCTTATGCCGATGTATTTCTTCCTGCAGTATCGTTTGCAGAAAAAGATGGAACCTTCACAAACACCGATCGGAGAGTGCAGCGTGTGCGCAGGGCGATCGATCCAATTGGACAGGCACGCCCGGACTGGCAAATTATCTGCGACCTGGCACTTCGCATTGAAAAAAAGCTGGGGATCACCCAATCATCCGGATGGAACTTCCAGGATCCATCCGAAGTGCTGGCTGAAATGGGAAGTCTTGTCCCAGAGTACCGGGGGGTAAAATATGACCGGATTGAAAAGGTAGGGCTGCAAACCCCTGTACCTGATGAATCCCATCCCGGTACTCCTTACCTGTTTCGCGACCAGTTTCCACGTGGGCGCGGAAAGTTTCATCCACTAACATACATCCCCTCGGCAGAACTCCCGGATGAAGAATATCCAATGATCCTGACCACCGGCAGAGTCCTGGAACATTGGCACGGAGGCTCCATGACACGGAGGTCCTGGTTAAGCGACCTTTTCCCGGAAGCAAGGATGGAACTTCATCCAACCGATGCAACCAGGTTTGGCATACACCATGATGATCCTGTGCGGGTAACGTCACGCCGGGGCACCATCGTTTTGAGGGCGTCCATCACCGAAAAAACTACTCCCGGAGTCGTCTTTATCCCCTTCCACTTTGCCGTCGCTGCTGCCAACATCCTTACCATTGATGCCCTGGATCCCCTGGCAAAAATCCCTGAATATAAGGTATGTGCAGTGAATATAACCAAAGTTACAGAAGATGAATTGCCCGATCCGGGTTCACACCAACCGCGCGGCAGATATTAAGATTCAAAATGGATCAAACACCACGGGGATCGCAAATAAATTGCGATCCCCGTTTTTTTTAGTGGATATTGGCTGTCTTGCTTTACCCCTTCAAAAGTCCTTCCACAAGCGTAAGGAATTCCTTCCATTCCTCATCGAAGAAGTGAACCGTCAGGTTGTTTAATTCAAGGTGATAAGTGGTTTCCCCATCCGGCTCTTCTGCACGCCATGCCATGAAATTTTCAGTCTCTGCCAGCGTTTCTGTTTTGGGTTCATTCGATTCCATTTTGTAATTCTCCTTCCAAAAAATCATTACCGGCTCAGATTATCTCACAAACCTGCAGTACCTGCCAGAGTAATTGTTTATTGTTTCTTTTGAAATCCTCTCAAAACCTTCATCCAAAGGTGATTAAACCAGGCAACAAATTGTTTCCATCTGGGCTGGAGCGGTTTAAGCCAGCGTTTCAGAATCCCGCGAGCGCGCGTTACCGATTTCGGCATTGGCTTAACAGGTGGACCTGTTTTTAGGTCATGCCACGGATCCAGATCAAACAACTTGCGGGTAACATATCGGCTGATCAATTGCAGCGTCGCCAGGGTGGGGGCTGCAAGCAAAACGCCAATGATACCAAACAACTGGGCAGAGACGAGTGCTGCCACCATCACAGCCGCCGGGTGAACAGACAGTGCATCCGCCATCAATCGTGGCACCACAAAATTATCAAAAAACGAGTCGATCACCAGCGCAATTCCCACAACAATGATGACATACACAATCGAACCAACGCCAAACAAGGTGCTTGATTGAAAATAACACACCAGACCCAATGTAATCCAGGTCACCCATGCGCCGACATATGGAATGAAACGGGCAAATCCAGCCAGGAATGCCAGCCCCAGGTAAAAATTGACCCCCAGGATGCCAAGAACCACCGTGTAAGTGGCGACAGCGATGAGGAAAATGATAATCTGCCCGCGAAGAAAAGCGTTCCAGATTCTGTTGAGTTGTGTGCTGATTTTTTTAAGATCTTCGGAATATCCCGGGATGCGGATATTAATCAGTCTTGCCCGCACACCCCCGGTTTCCGAGATGAAGAAATACGCCACCAGGATTGTAAAAAACGCATAACCAATTGTGGTTGCCGCCCCACCCGCCAGGCTTCCCACCACGGATCCCAACCTGGATAGAATCGGCTCCACCATTCCCAATGCCTGTTCTGCCAGCTGACCAAAATCGTATTGGCGAAGGTCAACCTCGAAAATCCCCAGGATATAGATTGGTTCAGCAGTCAGGGTATCCAGCCAGATGGGTAAATTATCAACCTGCCGCTGAACAAAATTAATCAGGCTCTGTACCTGCCCAACAAGTGAGAAACCTCCCCAGGTTAACAATCCAATCAGCGCAAAAAGGATCAGGATAAAAATAATGGTGGTTGTTAATCGCCACGAAAATTTCGTCTTCCTGCAAATCCAGGATGCGACAGGATGTATCAGGTAGGCAAGAACAAACGCCAGGAGTAATGGACCGATTAAATTACGAAACCGGATCAACAAACCGGCGGCAATTGCCATCATGGTTAACCCAACCACCAGCTTGACGGTATTGCTCCACGGCGGTGAATCCGCGATCACCTGAACATGCCCGGGCTCCTGCAAAAAATCCGGTTCATTATTCCGGTTTTTATTTTCTTGTGGTTCGGATGTTGGTGGCTCTGGTTCCGGGGATGGTGTTGTCATTGGTCAGAATGTCCTGCTGGTGCGGGAATGGCGTCTCTATCTATTGGATTTGAATCAGAAATCATCTGCAATAACCAGGAACAAACAAATTGACAACCCCAGGGAAAAGAACACAGTATAGATTTGCCAGGTCGACAATAATGAAAACAATCAAGCAGCCAACAGCCAGCAATGCCAACCCAGCCACCAGCCAGATCCACCATCTCTTTTTTGGCGCAGGTGATTCTGGAATTGAACCCACATAATCTCCCCCAACAATCTGCGGTTTCGGTTGAGGCTTTGGTTGTTCAACAGGAGCGGGTTTTGGCGCTTGAATCGGCTCCATTGGCGAAATGGTTGGACGCTGAGAAATTTGTTCTGCCGGAGCAGGCTCCTGAACAGGTTTCTCACCAATATTTGAAACCTTGGTTGCATCCGGATCCACCTCAATGGCTTCAAACACAAGGATGCAATTTTCCCCCAAGTGAATGGTTTCCCCGGGTTGGAGCAGGTAGGGTCCGGTTAACCGCTGTCCCTCTACAAAGGTTCCGTTTGTCGACCCAAGGTCTTCCAGCATAAACGCCGATCCCTTTTGGAATAAACGGGCATGCCTCCGGGAAACCTCGGGGTCTGTCAAGACAATATCACTGTGGAGATCCCGCCCAAGGATTAAATCATCCTTTTCCAGTTTGATAACCTGACCGGAATTGGGACCAGAGCGAATAATAAGCCTGAATTCAGTGATCATGGAACGCTCCTGCTGAGAATCTTAAAATGAGTGTAGCAGGAAGATGAATGACTGTCAATAAAAAATCCCCGCCATGCCGTGTGCTGCGTAGTTTTGAACCTGCTTTCGCAGGTAGGGTCCCGCTAGAGAGATTTCACCTTGACCGAAGTCTATCGTGATACTATCTAATAAGAGACGCCTTTTTAAGAGTGTTGGCTCAAAACCGGTTTTGCGGCATCACGAACACAGCAGGGTGATTATTTTATACCACATTCCAAAATAAATGGATAGAGAAATCTTAATTCACAGACCTGATATAATGCATCCATTCATCAAGACAATCAAGAAACCATGAAAACCATTCGCGCTTTTATCGCCATTGAATTACCACCTGCCACCCAATCCAACCTCAACAGGGTCATACAACAATTGAAAACGCGGATTTCATCCGGGGTTCGCTGGGTTCCTGTTACCAATATTCACATCACACTGAAGTTTCTGGGAGAGATCTCTGATAAACAAGCGAATGCATTGAAACAAGCTCTGCCGGACATTGCTGCCATGGTGCAACCATTTCCTATCCTGGTGACGGGAATTGGTGCATTTCCAAACCCAAACCGCCCAAGGGTTGTTTGGGCTGGTTTACAAGCACCGGATGGTCTAACTAGACTGCAGAAACAAATCGAAAAACTGGCTGACACCATTGGAATTCCCGCTGAAAACCGACCATTCTCTCCCCACCTGACGCTTGGACGCATCCACTCAACCGCCACCAGGCAGGAATTGGAAATGGTTACCACCACACTGCTTTCCACAAAAATCAACGAAATTGGTGAATTCGACGCTGATCAGGTAATCCTGTTTCGCAGTGATTTGCGACCAACCGGTGCAATTTACACTGCTCTGCTACATGCTCCCTTTCAGCCACCAACCTCATAATATGCTAAAATAAACCATCAACGAATTTACGAGGTGGATTCTGGACACATTGGAACTGGCACATCTGGTTGTGGACATCCTGGAGGAAAAAAAGGCGGAAAGCATTCTCCTGCTGGATATCCAGGAAATTGCAAGTTTTGCCGATTACTTCATCATCTGCACAGGAACAAGCGAGCGCATGCTGGACAGCCTTGGAGATGCAGTGCTGGAGAAGGTGAAAGAAAAATTTTCCCTATCCGGAAAACTGGAGGGCACCACGGGAGATGGCTGGCTTCTTATTGACCTGGGTGATGTAATCGTTCATCTCTTCTCAGCCGAACAACGCAAATACTACCACCTTGAAGACCTCTGGAACCAGGGCAAAGTGGTGCTTCACCTTCTCTAAAACCGAACACCGTTCTGAAAATGGAGGAACCGATGAAAACCACTCGTGCCGGGTTATTTACGATCATCTTCCTCCTGTTGTTTTTAGCTGGGTGTACTCCACAACCAGCAGCACCGGACCCGACCGCTGAAACACCATCCCCCCTCATCAATTTCCAGGGAGAATATTTTTCCACTGCAGGTGCCTGTGGATATTGCCATACCGGATTAAAATCCGACCAGGGTGTAGACACCTCCGTGGATTCTATTTGGCGCTCATCCATGATGGCAAATTCCGCCCGGGACCCGTACTACCTGGCGTCCGTACGCAACGAAATCATAGCCAATCCACACCTGTCCCGTGAAATTCAAGACAAGTGCAGCACCTGCCATGTACCCATGGCATACAAAACCCTGAATATCCAAAATACGCTGACCTTGTTGCTGGACCAGGATGGCGTTCTGGATCCAACGCATCCACTTGAACCCCTTGCAGTGGATGGGGTGTCCTGTACGCTGTGTCATCAGATCCAGGCGGATCAGCTTGGAACCAGCGAAAACTTCAGTGGTGGGTTCCTGGTTGATTCAATTACACCGGTTGGCGGGCGGTCATCTTACGGACCCTTTCCTGTTGATGCCGGGTTGGCAACCATTATGCAATCAGCCTCCGGGTACATTCCAGTCCAGTCAAACCATATTCGACAATCCGAGATGTGTGCTACCTGCCATAACCTCTTCACACCTTACATAAAAAATGATGGAACACTCAGCGAAGAGGTTTTCCCGGAACAGACCGTTCACCTGGAATGGCTTGCCAGTGTCTATGCGCAAAATGCATCCTGCCAGGATTGCCACATGATTGCAGTGGAAGGCAAGGCACCCATAGCCAATACCGGCGGGCAAGCCCAAACCGGTATTAACCTGCATACATTTCAAGGTGGCAACCAGTACATGTTGACCGCCCTGCAGGACAACCCTGATCTGCTGGGGGGGGCAACAAACAAATCTCTTTTTGATGAAGCAATTGCCCGAACCGGTGATCAATTACAAAACCGTACAGCTTCCCTGGAGGTATCGGGAAAAATCCACAATGACCAGCTGGATGTCTCTGTAAAAGTGACCAATCTGGTTGGTCATAAGTTCCCCACCAGTTTTCCTTCCCGCCGCGCCTGGCTTCATTTTGTGGTGACCGCTGAAGATGGATCCATCCTCTTTGAATCCGGAGAATGGTCTGCTAATGGAGCAATTGATGGCAATGGAAACGACCAGGATCCCACCCAATTTGAAGGTCATTATGATTTAATAACCCGGGAAGAGGAAGTACAAATATATGAGTCAATCATTGGAGATCCAGATGGTGTGGTCACAACCACCCTTCTCCGATCTCAAAATTATCTAAAAGACAATCGGATTCTACCCATCGGGTTTGATAAAGCCACTGCCAGTGGGGATATTGCCGTAATTGGCGATGCTTACTCCGACCCGGATTTTATTGGCGGCAGTGACGAGATTCAATACCAGGTGCAGCTCGAAAACCAGGATGGTCCAATCCATATCACTGTTGAGTTACTTTATCAGACGATCGGTTACCGCTGGGCGGAAAATTTACGCAAGGGGGAAGCAACGGAGACCAACCGTTTCTTTACTATCTATAACGGTACGCCCAATGCGCCAGTGGTAATTGCATCCCAATCGATAATCGTCCCTTGAATTATTAAATTCCAGGTTTATTCCATTGATTGAAGAAAAGTAACAACCTGCCAGATTTCATCCTGGGATAAAACAGATTTGTGAGCCGGCATGGATGAGTTAAAGGGCGACTGGATCCCCCCTTCTGCAATCCGCCAGTAAAGATAATCCGCCCCGGCTTCCTTAACCGCATCCCCCAGCCTGGATGGCTTTGGATCCAATGAGGCAGATGCCGGACCATCCCCCATGCCGGTTTCTCCATGGCAGGATGCGCAACGGGATGCATAAATCACCTGCCCGGCAGCAATCGTTTCAGCATCCCCAACAAAAGGATTGGTTATCCCGGCATAATCGGAGGGTACAGGTTCCAGTCCGGAAGATTCTCCAGCGTTCCCACAGGCAGATAATATCAATGCGAAGGATACAAGAACAACAAATAAAGTGATCTGTCTTTTCATAAATCAATCTCCGTTTACATTAGTCTAGCAAAATTGTACCTCAGCAATCGGAAAATCGCAGAAGCAAATCATGATTATATAGGTAAAGAATATGGCGAATTCTTTATTGATTGCATGATTTTTGTCACTATGGATATCCATTTCGATGCGGTATGCTTGCATTATTCAACATTATTCGAGGTATCCATGTTTAAAATCAGTCGTCGTCTCGATTATGGCTTACAGTTAATGGTTACGCTTGCTGAGAACGAGAATGAAAAAGCCATCGCAACTGCAACCCTGGCAGAACGGTTGCAGATTCCACTTCCGTTCCTTCATCAAATTGGTCATTCACTGATGCAGGCTGGTCTCTTGAAAGCAACCCCGGGTCCCAAGGGCGGATTACGCCTTAGCCGTCCGGCAGAAGAAATCAGTATCTACGATATCACCGTTGCGTTGGAAGGTACCATTTTGATGAATCCCTGCCTTGATTGCGCTACTCCATGCGTCCGCCAGGAGGAATGCACAGCAAAATACATGTGGGCTGATCTACAGGATAAAATCATCCTCTATCTCACGGGCGTGAAATTAGGGGTGTTATTAAACAGCCCATCCGAAAACCCTCTGTTCAACAGGATTATCAAGGAAGAAACCCGGGCTGGCTGATTCTTCCCTGCGCGGTCTCAAATGATGGCAGAGAGCACTTCGGTCGCATGACCGTCGGGTTTTACATTGTTAAACGTTTTCACAATGATCCCCTCCGGGTTAATCAAAAAGGTCGTGCGGAAGACACCATCATACTCTCGTCCCATGAACTTTTTCCTGCCCCACACCCCATATAACTCACAAACCACATGATCCGTGTCAGATAGCAGGGTAAAAGGAAGTGCATGTTTCTCCTTAAATTTTGCATGGGACTTGGGAGAATCCGGGCTGACACCCAGGATCACCACTCCCGCACGGGCATATTCCCCATACCCATCCCGAAAGCTACATGCCTCGGTTGTGCAACCAGGGGTGTCGTCTTTTGGATAAAAATACAGGACAACCCATTTTCCCCGATAAGCCGATAATGTTTGCTCAATCCCGGTCTCATCGAGCAGGGTAAATTCTGGTGCAGGTTGGTTGGCTTCCAGTGGCATGATAACCTCCTCAATACTTATAAAATGACTGTTCCCATTAACGATACATCATATCCTGCCATTACTGCAATGGATTGTCTAAAGTTCACATCCGCCATCAGGTCAAAAATGGGATCCAGGAAACCACTATCAAAAAATTCCCGCGGCATAACCAGGTCATAATCCTCGTGATATAGCGGGATGAAATCAAGGTCAAGCGCTTCTGCTGCAGCGGCAATTCCCATACCGCAATCAGCGCGCCCTGATGCAATTGCAGCCGCCACAGCCAGGTGAGTAAACTCTTCCCGCTCATAGCCCAAAATGGAAGCAGCATCAATCCCCAATTGCTTGAGTTGAAAATCCAGTAAAACGCGTGTTCCCGCACCACGCTGGCGATTCACAAATGATACACCCGGTTTTGCCAGGTCCTCCAGACCATGGATCTCCTTGGGATTTCCCCTTGCAACAATCAATCCCTGCTGACGCTGTACCCACCGGACGATCTTCACATCCATTTCCGGCAAATATTCCTTGACTGCCGCCAGATTGTAAACACCGGAATCCGGATCAAGTAGATGACATCCTGCCATGTGCGTTTCCCCCCGGCGGATTGCCACCAATCCACCCTGGCTGCCAACATTTGCAGAAACCAGCCTCCTGCCCCGGCTCTCCAACGCCGATGCCAACAAGTCCAAGGTCATATCGTGGGAACCAATGGCAAAGATGGTTCGCCGAATTTGATCCTGGGACCGATACAATCGCACTTGAACGGGTTGACCGGCATCATATCCCTGAACACCCCGTGGGATCATCGTTATTCCATCCGCCCGTACCAGTGATGTGATTGTTCCAGCGCCCCGGTTGAGTGGAGCCGCCAGCATCCGCTCCCCCACCCTGCCAACAACCACACGCACAAAATCATCATCCCCCGGCGGAGATGTGATTTTTCGGGTAAGGTGGGCTGTGATTTCTTCCGGTTGATCCGGGGTCTTTCCCAACCAAATAGCAATCAACGGTTTTACGAAAATTTCCCCCGTCAGCGCAGCCGATACAGGGTACCCCGGCACACCAACAACTGGCACCCAGGAATTTTGATCCGATCGCCGGATCATGCCAAGAATAACCGGATGACCTGGACGTACGGCAACACCATGTACCAGCAATTTGCCCGTTTTTTCTACAATCCGGGCAGTAAAATCCTCTGATCCTGCTGAAGATCCGGCATTTACCAAGACAAGGTCATGAGTGTCTGCTGCCTGCTGAATCCGGTTGCACAGCAGGTTAAAATCATCCGGTGTAATTTCCAGGCGGTGCGGCTCAGCACCCCAATCCAATATTTGACCTGCCAGCACAATGGAATTTGACTCAACGATATCCCCTTTTCTGAGGACCGTACCCATTGGCACAAGTTCTGTTCCCGTTGGCAGAATTGCCACCCGGGGTTTTCTCGCTACCAGAAGGGTTTGAGATCCACTGGATGCCAGGGCGCCCAGGTCAACCGGGCGCAGGACATGCCCTGCCGCAAGGACCAGTTGGGTGGCAACAATATCCTCTCCCAATGGACGAACATGACTCCACGGTGTAAGGGACGCACGCAGGCGAATTGCGTCAGGGTGGCGGGGATCATTCCCGCCGACAGGCTCAACCAGTTCAATTGGAACCACCGCATCCGCCCAATCCGGCAGGGGGTCACCGGTATCCACGTAGACCGCCTGATCCGTCAGCGTGAGCGTAAGGGGCTTACCCGGAAGAGCACCGATCGTTTCCCCTGACCGGACAGCAAAACCATCCATGGCGGAGGCATGATAATGGGGAGAGGAAATTTTTGCCCAAATTGGTTCTGCCAGCACCCTGCCAAGAGCGTGTTCGTCCAATGGGACTTCTTCCACACCCAACCGGGCAGCAAGGTGATGATTTTCAAGCTCGGAATAGAACGCGCTCTGTGCTTTTTCGAGCGGGATGTCGTGAAGGTACAAAACCATGCCAATTCCTTTCAATTTCTCAAAAACAAAACTTCAACGAGTTCACCAGCTGAAATCCCGGTTGCATCGGGTGGGATCCGGATTAATCCATCGGCACTTGCCAGGGTAAAAATGAAATTGCTTTTGTAAAAAATGGGCTCTGCTGCATACCCATTCCCTTCTCTTATGACGCGAACCGGTATGTAATCCTCTCGTCCCGCTTGGGATGCAATATTAACGCTCAACCTGGCTGACAGAGAAGGTACTGGACGCCCCAGCCGCAGTCCCGACAGGAATTCAACCATGGGTTGGACAAAAAGATGGGCAATTACCAGAGCACTGACCGGGTTTCCCGGCATGCCAATGACCGGTTTTCCGTCACAAACCGCCAGGATGGTGGGCTTTCCCGGCTTGATATTAACCCCGTGCACCAATACGCCCGGTTTCCCCATCCTTGCAATCACTGAAGCTGTAAAGTCCCGCGTGCTGGCAGAGGAACCTGCCGTAATCAACACCATGTCATTATTCCGCAGGGCATACGCCAGTCGTTCTTCCAATATATCAGGAGAATCGGGGATGATTCCCAAAAATTGAGGAGTACCACCAACTTTTTCAACCAGGCTTGCAAGTGTATAGCTATTGATATCCCGCACCTGTCCGGGCTTGGGGACATGATGCGGAGGGATCACCTCGTCTCCGCTGGAAATGATTCCCACCCTGGGCAATGGTCTGATTTTTACTCTGGTAATCCCCAGGGCGAGCAACCCACCAATTTCCTCTGGTCGTAAACGTACTCCGGCAGGGACCACCATCTGCCCCACTTCCACATCCTCCCCCTTGAACAGGACATTTTCGCCATGTCCAACAGCTTTATATACCTCAATTTCATCCATTCGCGAGGTCTGGGTTTGCTCCAACATGACCACTGCATCTGCACCTTCAGGAAGCATTCCGCCAGTATGAATCAGGGCAGCTTCACCAAGCGAAACTTGAAACCGCGGGGCATCCCCCATCGGAACTTCCCCCACAATTCGCAGGTAGACTGGGAGGGACTCGCTGGCACCATGCGTATCGGCTGCCCGAACTGCATATCCATCCACGTTTGTGCGATGAAATGCGGGCAGGGGTTCCTGGGCAATCACATCCTCAGCGGTCACCCGGTTTAATGAGTGGATGGTTTCCAATTCTTCATGTGATAAATCCGGTAAACCCAAAGCCTCAAACCATCGAGCAAGCGCATCTTGTGGAGGAATAAGTTGAATAAATTCAGGCATGGTCTATATCCATAATCCAAACATATAAAGGTAGAGTATCACAACCAGCAAACCAACCGCTGTATACCGCAACAGTTTCCAGCGCGGCTTTGCACCCGCAGCCAGTTGCAGCATTTGCCAGATGAGAAATAACCCAACCGGCAGGGTCAGTAAAACAGGCCAGCTTAACGACCAGGGAAGCCCGGTCAGGACAGCCACACCAATAAGAAGATAAAACGCCAGGATCAGGATATTGTGAAGAGGAATACCCCGTTCCCAGCCAATGCGGACCATCAAGGTCAGCCTTCCAGTGGATAAATCCTGTCCATACCCTTCCAGGGAAATTGCCAATTCAATCGCCAGGATCAACAATGTCAATGGAAAAACCAGTTTCATTAAAAACGGCAAAAAGGAAGGGGACTGCAACGTCAAACCAAGCGCTGGGATCAGGTTGGCGATGATAACCGCCCGGGTAACCTCTCCATACCCGCGGGAAGCCAGCCCGAATGGTGGAATTGCATCGAAAAATACCAGCAGTAACGCCATTCCGATGATTACCAGTGCTGGCAGGTTCATTTTCTCGCGGGCAAAAAGTATCACAGTCAGCACGGCACCGATCGCCAGGAAGGTAAAGATGACAAGCAACAACCCGCTTTCATGAATTCGCTTGGTTTGCAGGTTGGTCCGCTTCCGGTTTACGGGTAAAAACAACAGTGCATAGTATCCCTTAATGTATTGCCAGGAGAGGAGCAGCAAGATAATAATCGACAAACCAATCCAGAACACGCCAGCGTCGATCGGAAACCCGGTATAGTACCCGACTCCAACCCCCAGGCAATAAAATGCCAAGCCCGCCAATAATTGCCAGGGATGAATCCTGCGAACCAGGAAATTCAATAAATTACTGGGGGATTCTTCCATTATTCCACCTTAGACAAGCCTGTATCCGCCATCTACGACCAGGGTTTCACCGGTAACGAATGTATTTTGGACCAGGAATTGAACTGCTTCCACTACATCTTTTTCACTCCCGCTGCGTCCGGCTGGTGATTTTTGTACCAATTGATCCCATCTCTCCTGTTCAAAACCAGGAGGGGGAAGGATAAACCCTGGAGCAACTGCATTGACCCGAATACGGGGGGCAAATTCTTTTGCCATCAGTTTCGTCAAAGTGTCCAACCCGGATTTGCTGACCAGGTAGGGTCCATATCCGGTCCAGTTTTTTTCCACCCCGGTATCGGTAATATTGATGATACAACTGCCATCCGTCATCCGTTTTGCTGCCTCCACGCCACACAACCAGGGAGCCCGCAGGTTCAATTGCATCAGATGATCCCAATCCTCCAATGAACACTCTGTCAAACTGTGGTGAAACATAATTCCAGCTGAATTTACAAGCACCCGGAGAGGGATTGAAATTTTATCAATCTCCAGGAACATCTGTTGAATTTGCCCCGGATCCTCCAGATTTGCCGGGAGCAAAAAAACTGGAACCCCTAGGGAACGGATTTCTTCAGCAGTTTCTTCAGCCTGGAGGGAAGAACGGTAATAATGCAATCCAATTGCATATCCATCCCGGGCAAGCCTTGTGGCTATTGCCCGTCCCAAGCGAACTGCAGCCCCGGTGACAATTGCCAGCCGCGGTTGATCTTCCATCTGCCAACCTCTACTTGTGGAAGAAATTTGAGATAAAGAACCATACATTGGCAGGGCGTTCCGCCAACCGCCGCATAAAGTATGGATACCAATGGGTGCCATATGGGACGTACACTCGAACTGGATAACCCTCCCTCACCAGTAGTTCCTGCAAATCCCGGCGGATGCCATACAGCATTTGGAATTCCAGTGCATCCTTGGGTAATCCCCGGTTTTCCAATGCCTTCCTGGCATAATCAATCCGGTGAATATCATGGGTTGCCACTGCGGGAATCGGGGGAATCCGTCCATCACCTGTGCTGTATGGTTCACCCAACCGGACAACTGCATCCAGCATATCATCGAGAAGACGATCAAAATTCTCATCCACATCCTTCTTTGCCGGGTAGGCAACCTGGGCAGATTCCTTATATGCACCTTTTACCAGGCGGATTTTTGTTGTTGATTGCAGCAGTTTCCGAACATCCGTCTGGCTTCGGTACAGGTAGGATTGAATGACTATTCCGACCCTTGGGTAACCACTGGCGTGTGCCCACTCCAAGATTTCAAGAGTTTTATCTGTCAGAGATGCATCTTCCATGTCAATTCGGATGAAGTTGCCACTTTGGCTGGCTTTCTCAAAGATCCGTAAAAGGTTCTTGCGGCACTGTTCCTCATCAATTGTCAAGCCAAGCTGGCTGAGTTTAATGGAAACATTTGACTGGACTCCGTTTTTTTCAATCCTTTCCAGGATTTCCAATACATCCAGCGTAGCCTGTTCCGCCTCCTGCAAAGAGGAAGTGTTTTCACCAAGATGATCCAGAGTTGCCAGAATCCCAGCCTGGTTCAGCCGTTCCACCGCGCAGATGGCTTCTTCGGAAGTCTCCCCGGCTATAAACCGGGATGCAACCGACCAGGCAAATTTCCACCTGGTTATTAATCGTTGTGCCCATGTGGCTTTCGATAAAGCAATAAAGAAGGATCGGAGCATAGGTTCCCTTTCTGCCTGCTGGCAGTTTCATTTTAGCATAAAGTATCTCCAATTTCCCGTGCTGGAACCTGAACCCTGTGCAAACACCTTCCCCGGAATATCTGCAATTCAGTTTGGGGTTTTTGGTATAAAATTGAGGTATGCACAGAATCAAAATCCGCCTTATCCCCTGGTCATCCTTAAAGCGACCTTTTTTCATTGCCCTGGGAATGATTGTTTTTTACATCATTCTCCTGCTTGCAAATGGCGGGTTCAGAACAAATGGCACCCGGTTGGTGATTGATTTGATGATCTGCGGCGGGGGGTTCCTGTTTTGGACATTTTTCTTTGCTCAATTTATTCTTCCCCTGCGCTCAGCCAACGACCGGTTGAGCGCGTTTGAACGACTATTTTCATACATATTTGGCTTTCATGGACCTGCAGTCCACATTAAAAATGGGGAAATCATCAAGCGGAAACAGGAAATGCAGCGATGGGGACCGGGTGTCATCCTGTTGGATGCTGCCAGCGGAGCGGTTCTGCGAAGCCCCACAAAACCTACCCGGGCGGTCGGACCTGGGGTTATTTTCACCGGTTTACAGGAGACGATCGCCGGATCTGTGGACTTGCGTACCCAAAAGAAATCATTGGGTCCTAGGACGGATGAAAATCCATTTGCTGTTCAAGGGAAAAAGGAAAGCGACGCCGAATATCAAGCCAGGCAGAACCGGCGGTTTGAAACCCGTGCGTTCACCCGCGATGGAATTGAAGTGGTTCCAACCATTATTGTAAAATTTTCACTTCAATCTGATATGGGTTCAGGTTTTTCCCCCTGGGGCTTTACCCCCTCTTCGGTGAGAGCTGCGGTGCTCGGTCAAAAAGTGAACTTGAATGCCTCCGTGGATTCCCCCGAGCGCGTCCAACCCTGGAACATGCTGCCCGTTTACATGGCTGCTGACCTGTGGAAGGAGTATGTGCAAAAATTCACTCTTGAGGAGCTCTTCCAGTTAACACCTAAGTTAACACCCAAGTTAACACCCGAGACTAAAAATGGTTTATCTAGGATCAAAGAAAACATTAACCAGCGAATGACCGAACCTCCTCCAGAGGGGCTCATCCAAGGTAGGGTCATTGAGCATCGGGAGTTCCAAATCCTTAATGAACATGGTATTCATGTCAAAACAGTCATGATTACCAATTTAAAACTCCCCCAGGCGATCGAGAATAAGTTTAATGAACGCTGGCAGAGCACCTGGTTGGCAAGAGCCAGGCAGGAGCGCGATCTTGTCAACCAGGCTCGTCTTACCGAAAGCGAAACTTCAAGGAAGCAGGCTCTGTTGGACCTGGCAAACGGAATCTCGGCACAACTGACAAGTGATCAAATCAACGCGTCCTCCCCAATAAAGGATAATACCGCTCTCAGATCATTCCTTTCTGCACACATCCAACTCTATACTCGCAATCCACATTTACAGGTGCAATCCCCCGATGCAGTAAAGCAACTGGAGCAAATTATGGAGTGGTTGGAAGGGTATTCGTCCTGATGACAACAAGGAATCAACACTCCTCGCCCGCAAACTCAGATGATTTCCTGACCAAACTGGTGGAAACATTCTTCAACCAGGTATTTTCTTTTTCCCGTCCATCGGGACTGGCTAGACTTACGCTTTTTGTTGTGTTCTTCTTGATTGCCTGGACAATGATTGCTTTCCTGGTCCACCCCCCAGATTCATGGGGATTGGGCTTCATCCTGCAACAAAGTGAACGGGATCCAATTTCCACATTGATTCTGGCATTATGGCTTATATTGACAAAATCATATTTTGCATGGGATGTGATTGCCCCCATCCTGGCGATTCTATTTCCCCTGATCATTGCATTTGAATATGCAGCGATTTACCAGGATGATATCTTTGAAATTAACGACACTCGGGTTACCCGGAGTTATATCAAACAGGCTGCCTTTTCCCTCCCGATTGATCCAATTATGAACCCGGAGCTGACAATCCACATTGAGAATGGGGATATTCGCGAGTCTGACAGAAACTCAAGAATATTTAGGATTGGTGGTCCCGGCAGAGTCATCATCAGTTATGAAAACGTCGCCATTTTTGAAAAAATTAACGGGGAATTGGTGGTTATTGGTCCGCCAAGATCTCCACAGGATGGGGTGTACGAGTTGGATGGTTTTGAACGATTACGCTCTGTCATCGACCTGCGGGACCAGACGATCCAATTCGACATCTCCAACCGCACCAAGGATGGTATCCTGATTACCATTAAGGGAATTCGGATCATTTTTTCTGTCCTGCGACCCAAATCAAGCACCCGGACAGTCACACCCGGTGAAATTGGTTCCACGGATGCTCCATCGGAAGCTCCATACTCCTATGATGAAGAGGCTATCCGACATCTGGTCATTGAAGAAAATGTGGATCCCCTTGAAAGCGCCATGAAGGGGTTGGTACAGGGTGAATTCAAAAATTTTATCAGTGACCATACCCTCAGCGATATTATCAGTGCAATTGGAATCACCGACATCTCCAAACTGATAGCACAGGGCACAAGCGGTGGTGACATCCCCATTAATATTCCGAATTATGTCCCCCGGACGCAGATCAGCCAGCGGTTTTCGCCATTATCAGAGGAATTTCACAGGAGAGCCAGGAACAAGGGAATTCAGCTGGAATGGATTGACGTTGGCACTTGGTATGTTCCAGCGGAAATCGTCCCGAAGCAAAACCAGGAAGCCTGGCAAATCACAATGGAAAATCGTGCGCGAAGAAGCAACGTTGAATTCCATCAACTGCGGCGGCAGGCATATGAAGAGGAACTCAATCGCGCCACCCAGGATGTCATTATTACCTACCTGGAAAACAGGCAGCAACAATTACCGGTTGAGGATTCCATTTGCAACCTCTACCGGGTTTATGCCGGAAAGCTTAACCAATCTCTGACCATTCTGCAGGCACAGGAAAATCGCGAAGAAGAGATTGCCCAAATCCAGCAATCCTTGGAGAAAATCCACCAAATCCTGGTACGTTGCGCCGAGACAAAGGGATATCATTTCCTGTAGGCACACCCATTCAAATTTCGGATCCTTGGAGGCACCTTTATGATTCTTCATCCTGATGTAGCAAAGGCACTTCAGTTGTCCCTTCCTGTGGTTGCCTTGGAGTCTGCTGTCATCACCCATGGATTACCGCATCCCATCAACCTGGAACTGGCACAACACCTGGAAGATGTGATCCGGCAGAATGGAGCAGCACCAGCAACAATCGCCTTGCTGGAGGGAGAATTGCATATTGGGATTACCAATGAAGAGCTCCAATCCCTGGCAGCAGCCAGCAATCCAGTCAAAATCAGCAGGCGGGATTTTGCACCTGCCATGACACAAAAACGAACCGGCGGAACAACCGTTGCCGGAACCATGATTGCTGCACACAGAGCAGGGATCCGCGTGTTTGCAACCGGTGGCATTGGAGGTGTCCATCGAGGCACCCAATTTGATGTCTCTGCTGACCTCCCTGAACTTGCACGGACGCCTCTGGTTGTTGTTTGTGCCGGAGCAAAAGCAATCCTGGACCTGCCTGCCACTGTGGAATATCTGGAAACCATGGGAGTGCCGATGATTGGATACCAGACGGATGAATTCCCTGCTTTTTACTCCCAATCCAGTGGCATAAAAATCCCCTTCCGGGCGGAGACTCCCGTTGAGATTGCCAGGATAGCAGAACAGCACTGGCGGCTTGGCATGAAAAGTGCCATCCTGGTCGTCCAGCCCGTACCAAAAGAAAACGAACTCCCCAGGGATGAGGTGGAAACCATCATTCAACGCGCCCTGGAAGACGCTCATATCATGGGCATTACCGGAGCAGCAGTCACCCCCTTCCTGCTCGGTCGGGTTGGCGAAATCAGTGCCGGTGCCACTCTAAAAGCCAATCTTGCGCTTTTGGAAAACAATGCATTGCTGGCTGCCCGAATTGCATCCAGCCTTGAACCACAGAAAGGAACCATTTCCATCTAGTCGTTATGGATTTGGTTCTGTTGCAGTTGGCATCCTGGTATGGGTTGGTCTGGGGGTATTGGTCACCGTACGCGTTGGTGTAATGGTGGGCGTCCTGGATGGCGTCAATGTTGGTCTGGGTGTTGCAGTTCCAGTGGGTGTCGGCGTGGAGGTGATCGTTGGTGAGAGAGTCGGCGTCGGGGTTAATGTTCGGGTTGGCGCAGGTGTGGGAGGGTCACCCGTAACGGTAAACCGGGTGGAAGTAACCCACCCGCTCCCAAGAAACATCTGCACCTCATACTCTCCAGGCAGCCACTCGCTGGCATCGGGAGCACAATCTGTATACCCATACCCGCCCGTACCACCATTCCAGGGAAGGGTTTCGTAGCACAGGATTTTCCAATCAGCCACCCGATACCAAAGGGCAGTCCATTGCGCACCATCATTCATGTTGTTGTATGAAAACGTGCCAAATAATTCCCGGATTGGGTTGGAAAACTCAATCCCCGGGTTGACTGGCTGGCGGTTTTCATCAATTTCCAATGATATTTGGATCAAGCTGAATGCCGCATCCGAATTTGGTGGGATTTGCGTTAGGGAAAACAGGGTGGCAATCACTTGCGGCATGGAGGGTGTGGGTGTAATGGAGGGTGTATTGGTGATCGTCGGTGTCAGTGTGATCGTTGGCGTCAGCGTGATTGTTGGTGTCAATGTGATGGTGGGTGTAAGAGTCACGGTTGGTGTTGGAGGAAACACCCGGTAAATTGTTGGTTCGGCAAACTGCCGGACAGTGAAAGCCAGACCACCCAGCAGGATGCTGATCAGAATTAACCGCCATCCACGCATGGTCAATTCACGCCGTTTGCGGAAGAAAAACAATTTTTGACCAGCGCGAATGGATCGAATGCCCGAGAGTAAAAAAATCAAAACAAAGGCAAGAAGAATGACAAAAGCTACTGTGACAGTCGTTGCAATATCGAGATTCATGATCAATCACATGGTGTGTTACCAAATATCTACAAGATTATAGCACGTCTCGGTTGCCGATTCCTCTCATCTTGTGTAAAATGAATGGATACTTGGAACATATGCATGTCAATTGCACCTGGTACACTGCTGAATAATCGTTACAGGATATTATCGGTCCTTGGGCAGGGGGGAATGGGAGCTGTATACCGCGCCCGGGACGAAAACCTGAATATTTACGTCGCTGTAAAAGAAAATCTTTTCCTGACAGATGAATACGCACGCCAGTTTCAGCGCGAAGCAACCATCCTTGCAACGCTCCGCCACGCCAGCCTCCCAAGGGTGGGGGATTATTTTGTCATTCCCGGGCAAGGTCAGTACCTGATCATGGATTTTATTGATGGGGAAGACTTGCGCCAGCGAATTGAACGTACCAATATGCTGTCCGAATATGAAGTCGCACTGATCGGGATTGCGATTTGCGAAGCACTATCCTACCTGCACACCCGTCGCCCCCCCATCATCCATCGGGATATAAAGCCCGGAAATATTAAGATAACACCAGAAGGCGAAATTGCCCTGGTGGATTTCGGACTTGCCAAGGTATTCCTTGAGCACGAAGCGACCACCACTGGCGCACGGGCGATGACCCCGGGATATTCCCCGCCCGAACAATACGGAACAGCCCCCACGGATGAACGCTCGGATGTTTATTCGCTGGGAGCCACACTCTATGCCGCCCTGACGGGTGCCATCCCTGAAGATGCACTGGCTCGGGCTACCGGCAAAGCCAGGTTAACCGGCATCCGTCAGCTGCAGCCTCACATTGACCGTAAGTTGGCATCTGCCATTGAAAAGGCAATGGAAGTTGATCCGGAGGATCGGTATCAAACTGCTGCTGAATTTAGACAGGCACTGGCTGAAGCAGCAAATATCCATACCCAAACCCAGGCAATTGCAGTGGCACCACCGCCATTTTTATCAGATGATGAAGAAAACCCCCATCTACCGGCATCCGGGTCAAAGCCAGCCCGCTCGAAAGTGGTTTCCAATAAGGCGCGCCGTAGAAAAAGAAATCCATGGGTCGGCTGGGGCGTGTTTTTCACCTGTTTACTGGTCATCTCGACGATGCTGTTCGCCCGACCCGACTGGCGCGACTTCCTTGTATCCCAACTGCCGATTCCAGTTGCACCTCCTCCCACGCAGGTAGTGGACACTCCCGTACCTGAATATACTGCAACGTTTGCAGCAGCTCCTGTATTACCATCTCCAACCAACACATTCACTGCAACCTTACCCCAACTTACAAAAACCCTGGTTCCCACCCGAACCCCAACCATCACCCCAACCCCAATTGGCGGTGGATCCGGACAAATTGCCTTTGCCAGCAATCAGACAGGCGTTATGCAGATTTATCTGATAAATGTGGATGGCACAAACCTGATTCAGGTAACCGACATGCCCAGCGGAGCATGCCAGCCTGCCTGGGCACCGGATGGAAAGCGGCTGGTGTTTATCAGCCCATGCCTGGCAAAACAGGAGGAATACTGGGGGGCAAAAATTTATTTAACGGAGATTGGATCCAATCAACCGCCCACGCTGCTGCCAATCCCATCCGACGCTGCAGGTGATTTCAGCCCTGCCTGGTCTCCCGATGGACGATATATTGTGTTCACTTCCATGCGGGACAGCCGTTTGCCGCATCTTTACCTTCTTGACCTGGTGAAAGAGGAAACCATTCTGCTTTCGGACATGGATGCACGCGAACGTCAGCCAGCCTGGTCCCCAGATGGAAAACTGATTGCTTATGTTCGCGAACAGAATTTTGCCCAAATCTGGCTTATGTCGCCCGATGGTTCAAATCCGGAGCGATTCAGCCTGAGTGGACCCATTCATGATCTGTATCCTGCCTGGTCACCGGATGGAAATTTTTTGATTTTCTCCCAAATGAAGGCAGATGTGCGCATTCCTTCGTTGGCTGGTATGCGCCTGCAGGATAAAAACACATACAATGAATATACGATTCCACTTCGCAACCAGACGGCAATTGGTCCCATCTCCAATGCCAGTTTTTCACCGGATGGCTTTTGGATTGTCTATGAAGGTTGGCCTAATGGCAGCAATCATGATATCTACCTCATGACCAGCAGTGGAGTAGACCCAATCCGCATAACAACCCTGGATTCGTTTGAGTTTGATCCTGCCTGGCGCCCGTAATCAAGCCTAATTATTAAACCAGATCCCCCGCATAGGAATCGGCAAACAATGCCGGTGTTCCTCCTGTATGCCAAAATAAAATCCGCTCATGTGGTGTAAAAAAGCCATTTGCTGCCAAATCCAGCATTCCTGCTGCTGCCCGCCCGGTGTAAACCGGGTCAAGAAAAAGTCCTTCCTCCCTGGCAAACAATTGAATGGCGTCCTTTTCGCTCTGCCCCATAAAACCATAACCATCCCCCAAATAATCTGCGTTAACGTGGACCATCTCCCTGGAAATCCGAACTTTTTGCCTCACACGGTCTGCCGTCTCCATTGCCAGTTCAGCCACCATATCCTGGAGCACGGAAGCTTTGTGATCAATACTGATCCCCAGAATCCTGCCATTCCAACCAGCCTGGATGGCACCAAGCACGAGACCCGCCTGGGTTCCGGCAGAAGATGATGCCACCACGATCCAATCCACTTCCACCCCCTGCTGGATGAACTCGCGAAAGCCCTCAAGGTATCCCAATGTGCCAACCGGTGTGGATGCCCCCAGTGGAATCAGGAAGGGGCGCTTGCCTGCCGCCCAGGCTTCATCAAAGGTCTGTTTCAGCATCTCATCCCGTTGCTCTCGTGTTGACCACACAATCTCTGTTCCAATGAGATAATCCAACAACAGGTTCCCGTTTGGTTTTCCTGGCGGGGACCCGGAGAGTACCAGGATACAATGCAGACCCAATTTCGCAGAAAGGGCTGCGGTAATCCTGCAATGATTGGATTGAGCAGCGCCCACAGTAATAATCGTTTTTGCACCGTGGGCAAGGGCATCTGCCAACACAAATTCCAACTTGCGAACCTTGTTCCCACCAAATGCTATTCCAGTCATATCATCCCGTTTGACAAATAACTGACACCCAAGCCGGGCAGACAGCCTGGGGAGCGGTTCCACAGGCGTGGGAAGGGTTCCAAGTCGTAATCTTGGGTTCATACAGACACCTCCTGCCGGGTACGCTGCATCCCCCGGCGTCGTAATACGTTCATTATTTTTGGCATCCACTGGGTGTAGGTTTTATATAAACCAGGATTGACCGGATAATCCCAGGCGCCAATAAAACGAACAACTTCCCCACCCAGACCTTCCTTGAAACGATATACCCCCCACATTGGTTCACTCTCATCGAACCTGTCAGGGGCACCCCATAAATCATAATTTGTGCAGCCCCTCTTTTTCGCTTCACGGATCGCTTCCCACTGCAACAAATAGGTTGGCATTTTTTCGCGGTGCAGGTCTCGTGACATTCCGTATAAATACCATGCTCTGCCCCCAAAAACCACCAGGAATAAACCAGCGATGGGTTGACCATTAAACTCAGCAATCAATGGCACCCCCATATCCTGCTGAAGAAAAGTCCTCCAAACATGATCATAATAATCACGGGAGCGAATGACAAAACCATCCCGCAAGGAAGTCTCTGCATACATGGTAAACAATTCCGGAAAATCCGCTTCTGTTCCTGTTCGAATCGAGATACCTTTCCTGGCTGCCAGGCGAACATTGTAACGGGTCTTTTGTTTAAAACGAGCCAGTAATTCCTCTTCTGTACCGGATAGATCAAGCCAGACCGTATTTCTAAACTGGATTTGATCCTGGGAATACCTCCAGCCGTTATCTTTGAGGTAATCGATCACCCTGCTGTTTTGGGTCACCCCTTGCTCCGGGATATCCACGGGAACACCCCTGCCAGTAATGCACTCCGGGTCTATCTTGATGAACAATGCCCGCATTTTTTGAGCGTATTCAACCAGGTTTTGCAGGACGGGGAACCATTCCTTCTCCACGTCCCAGTTGAGCAGCGGTCCGCGGGGGACATACAGGATGCGAACCGGTGCAATGCCAGCAAGCGACACTTTCCTCTCCATGACCAATGCAGCAGATACAGATTTTCCCCGATCATCCTCCCATAGAAAACCCTTTGAAGTCCAACCTGCGCTCGACTTAATAGTTGCCCATTCCCTGGTTTGAAGGAAATGAGACCCGGGCAAATCCCGAATCCAATCGTTCCAGTGGTTGGAAAACTCCAAATCACTGACTATGCGCAATTTGCCCCCCATTTCTGCGCCGGTACAGTTGATAAAGTCGGTATAATCCCCGCTTATATACCCGATCCCATGCACCAATTGAGCGCATCAGCATCCCACCAAAACCACGCTTAAATCGATAAACGCCCCATAATCCATCGGATCTCCGGGTAAAGTTTTCCTCCAGATCCTGCTCCGGTACATCCGGTACCCCCCAAAGGTCGTAAGTTTTGCATCCACAAGTCGCCGCCCATTTCATTGCCTCCCATTGAAGTAAATAGGTTGGCATTCGATTCCGTTCCTCATCACTCGATGCACCATAAAAATACCACGCCCGCGACCCTCTCATGAACGCCATCAATGCTGCAAGCCATCTGCCAGAGTAAGTGGCAGCCAATAAAACACAATTACCCGCAGTGGAAAAATGGCGATAAGCATCCTGGTAATAGGCAAGGGAATGAACGCCAAATTCATCCCTCTGTCCGGTAACCTGCATCAACTGGTGAAAAGAAGAAATATCGTCACTGGCAATTACCTGCACATCCTTTTTCTGTGCCAGCCTGACATTATATCTGGTCTTTTGGGACATCCGGCTCAGCCATTCCTGTTCATCACCATCCAATGGTATGACGATTGTCTGACGGGGTTGAATGGTATCGGATGTCACCCATTCTTCAGATGCATCTTCCCACCATCCCTCCGATTTACATTCCCAGGAATCCGGCTCCACTTTAAGAAAAATTGCATGATGCTTGTGGCACACGGCATCCACGGATTTCCAAAAATGGCAATCCGGTATGCCAACGGGACCTTTGGGGATATAAGCAATTGTTAACCCCAGTGGAAGTGAGCGAAACAGAATTTGTGCCCCCGTGTCTCCCTCCACAACATACACAGGATGCCAGCCATAATTCCGCTTTAATTCACCCCATTCCAGGGATTGAAGGATATGAATTTCCGGTTTATCTTCCAGGAATTGAGCCCACTCAGCAGCGGTGATTTCCATTGAACTAGTCGATGGCAGAAATTTGTGGGGGCGGGGTAGCACGGACGGATGCATCAGGGATGGATTCATCCAATAACGCCACAACCTCACCTATATTACCCTGGCGGGCAAGTCGGACAAGTTCTTTCACCAGGTCATCCAGTTCCGTGCCCGAAACAACCTGGCTGTCCCCGGTCTGGAAAATTTCCGGATGATCGGTGGGTTGATATTCGCCCTCCTCCCATAAATCCTCCCGTAATTTTTCACCAGGTCTGATTCCAGTAAAAACAATTTCAATATCCTTCCCGGGTTCCAACCCCGAAAGGCGGATCAGATCTTCCGCCAGGGATAATATCTTCACCTGCTGCCCCATGTTCAGCACAAAGGTTTCACCGCCCGCACTCATCCCGGCTGCCTGTAATACAAGATAAACTGCTTCCGGGATGGTCATAAAATACCGCTCCATATCCGGGTGGGTAATGGTTACCGGTCCGCCGCGGGCAATTTGTCGTTTGAAAATGGGAACCACGCTGCCACGGCTTCCCAACACATTTCCAAAGCGAACCACCAAAAATGGCTTGCCTGCCTTGGCGCCAGCATCCAACACAACCATTTCCGCAATCCGTTTGGTCGCACCCATTACATTTGCAGGGCGCACAGCCTTATCCGTGGAAATCATCACCAGTCGATCCACCCCATATTGAACTGCCAGGTCGACCAGATTTTTTGTGCCAAGGATGTTATTTGTGATTGCTTCTTCAATGTTTAATTCCATCAATGGAACATGCTTATGGGCTGCCGCATGGAAAACCACTTCCGGACGATGGGCTGCGAATACACCATCCAGGCGGGGGTGGTCACGCACGTCGGCGATGACCGGCTTGATGGAAATACCCTGGTACTGATCCTGGAGATCAATAACCGTTTCAAATATGCTGTTTTCACCATGTCCCAACAAAATCAACTCGGATGGACCCCATCGGGCAATCTGCCGGCATAGCTCCCGTCCAATCGATCCCCCCGCCCCAGTAACGAGTACCCTTCTCCCCGATAGAAAAGCGCCAATCAATTCTTCCTTAACCTTGACGGGTTCTCTGCGCAGCAAGTCAGTAATTTCCACGTCCCGCAAACGGCTGACACTGACCGTTCCCCCCAGCAATTCGTAGATGCCCGGCATGGTTCGAAAGGGAATTCCCTTTCTTCGGCAGCCCTCGGTAACCACACGAACCACACTGCCTGGCGCAGTGGGAATGGCAATGATGACCTCGTCAATCCGATGCCTGTCAAGAGCCTGGTTCAGGTCTTTAATCATCCCAATGACAGGAATATCATAGATTTGCTGGCGTTGTTTTGCAGGGTCATCGTCCAGAAAAGCAACCGGCTGCATATTCACCTGGGGATTCTTTTTCAATTCCCGAACCACCAGTGCTCCTGCATCGCCTGCCCCCACAATCAGGATCCTCCTGGCTCTGCCATCACGTTGGTTGGAAGCTCGCGATTGGACTTCCGCCAGCATCCGGACAGAAAAACGCAAGCCGCCCACAAAAGCAAGCGAGAGGATCCAATCAATGATAAATACCGTCCGCGGCATAAAATTAATGATGCCAAGCGAAAGTAATGAAAACATGATTACGAAAACAGGAATGGAGGCAGCTGTGACTGACAGCAAGATGACAAATAATTCGCGGATGCTTGCATATAACCATAAACGGCGGTATAAACCGAAAAGATAATATACAACTGGCTTGATTAATAAAGCCACCCCAGCCATCCAGAATGCAGAGGGGAGATAGAGCAACAACGCCGGACCCAGTTCCAGCCGCAAGGCATAACTGGCAAAGACAGATGCAAGGATGAAAATACAATCCCCCAGGAGCATATAGCGATTCCGGATATGCGGCTTGGTGCTCATCACCGACCCTTCAATCCAAGCACATTCCCGACAGTCCGAAGGAGAATAAGGATATCCAGCCCCAGGTTGCGGTGCTTGATGTAATACAAATCATATTCCAGTTTTACCGAGTTTTCTTCCGCCCCGGCTGCATACCCATAATTTACCTGTGCCCAGCCCGTCAAGCCAGGTTTAACAAATAACCTGGCTCGATAGAAGGGGATTTCCTTCTCCAGATTTTGTATTATTTCAGGACGTTCTGATCTTGGACCAACCCAGCTCATCTCTCCCTTGAGAATATTTATGATTTGGGGCAATTCGTCCAGGTGGCTCCTGCGAAGAAGCTTTCCAAACCGGGTTGCTCGTTGGTCATTCTGAGTGGCGGGTCGGGCTACCCCATCTTTTTCAGCATCCAGTTTCATAGTCCGGAACTTGATAATTTTGTACACTCTTCCATTTTTCCCAAGCCGCTCCTGGAGATACAAAACCGGTCCACCGGAATCCAAAAGGATCATTACGCCAATGAATGGGAATAAGAGCACCAGGAAGAGCAATCCCACCAACGCACCCACAATATCGATTAACCTTTTGGCAATTTCAAATGTTCCACTCAGGTGTGCTTGATCAACAAAGGAGCGCAGAACCCAATCGGACTGTAATAAATTGATTGGAACACGCCCCAGTAATGTTTCATACATGATGGGCATGGTTGTGATTTCAATCCCCGCCTCTTCTGCCTGCAACAGCGTATTGACCGTGTCGGGCGCCATCTCCCCAGAGATTGCACAGACCAGGTCGGTCACCCCCTCATCCTGGATGACTTGCATCAAATCCCGGCTGGCTCCCATAACGCGGTATCCTTCAATCTCCAAGTCTATTTTTTGGGGGTCGTCATCAATCAACCCCACCAGGTAAAAAGGCGGTGGCCACAAATTTTTGACTACATCCACCAGCGTAGTTCCAGCCTTACCCGCGCCAACAATCAGCACCCGGCGCATAAATTGTGGTTGGGTGAAGATGGAAATATACAGAAATCTCCACAACAGGGTTAATACGTATACCCCAATAATGAAACCAGCCACGCCGCGCCGGGGCAGTGAATCAGGCGCGGATGAGAAATAAACAATGAGGTACAACACGGCACTGATGGCTGCTGCAATGGATATCCCTTTGAAAGTATTCTGCCGGTTATTGGCGCGCTGCGTATCGTACATTTCCACAAGCAGAAGCAGCCAGATGACAGGCAGCAGGTAGAACCAAACCGGAACACGCTCCCGTAAAAATGCAGGAGACAGGTTCAACCATTCTTCTGGTGACTGTGACCAGATAAGAATGGATGCAGCCAACGCAAGCATTGCAACCAGGAAATCACCAATAAATAGCAATAATTTTCGGTCACTTTGACGCATTTTCCAGGAGCGTCTTTGAGGTTGGATAACCGGATTCATCAACTTCTCTTCCTTGGTTCAAATATTGAGGTCACCAGACTCCATAAAAAACCAGATCCCCAACAACAATGCATGGTGGCAATCGCAAGCGGAACTCCCAAAATCAACAAAATATTATTACCCTTTATCGCGCGAGTGATACTCGTTGCCATTAACACTCCAATATAGAACAAAAGCCCACCCAGCAGAAACCACCGGGCAACCGGCAACCAGATGCCCGCCAATATCAGGATCAATATACCAAGGACAAATACCGGTGGAATTGCCTGACGCCATCGTAAAGTGGAAGGATAACGCTTCAACATCCGGTACTTCCAGTAACCATATCTCCAGTATTGATGCGCCAATTGTGCAAGGTTTGCTCTTGCATAATACACGGAACGGATTTCCGGGTCAAGGTATACCCGCCTGCCACTCATCCGAATCCTAGTGTTCAACTCATAATCTTCATTCGTCAGCAGGCTTTCGTCGTATCCGCCAACCTGCTCCAGGGTTGATCGATAAAATGCTCCAAACGGTACAGTATCCACCACGCCAGCACTGGTGCCAAGGCGATACATGGCATCCCCCACACCAAGCGGGTGGGCGGCAGCCAGGCTGATGGATTTTGCCATCCAACCTTCTCCCCCCGGTTCAATCATCCAAACGCCGCCAACATTATCCCCCAAACCCAATTCAAGATTTTTTACAGATCGTTCAATATAATCCTGCCGTGGAATACTATGTGCGTCCAACCGGAGAATAATTTCACCTGTGGATGCCCGGATCGCAGTATTCAATGCGGCAGGAATAATCCGCCTGGGATTATCAACAATTTTCAAGAAAAGACCCGGATATTGAAGCACATATTTATTGATCACATTCCGAGTTTGGTCAGTGGAAATCCCATCAGCAATGATTACCTCGATGAACTCCCGCGGATACGTCTGCCCGCAAATTGCCTCCAGGAGCAATCCAATGGTGGCTTCTTCATTGTAACAGGGAATAATTACAGATACTGTTTTCATAATTCACTCAACCGTTTACCGTAGAAACTTCGGAGCAAACAGGCAATTCCACAGAAAAAATACTACCTTTTCCCAGCTCACTTTCGACCCTGATCATACCACCATGAGAAAGGACAATCTCACGAGCAATTGCCAATCCCAAGCCCACCCCATGAGATACCCCTCCTCTCCGGGATGCATCCACCTGGTAAAAACGCTCAAAGATGCGCTCCCGATCCTCCACAGGAATTCCTGGACCAGTATCTGAGAACTGGACAACAATCCAGTTACCAGATTGAAGAGCGGAAACAGAAATCCGACCTCCAGCAGGTGTGTATTTTAACGCATTTTCCAGGAGGTTGGTAAAGACCCTCAAAATTTGTTCTCCATCTCCCATAACAGGTGCCAGATTGGAATAATTGGACACCAATTCGATCTGATTCTGGTGAGCAAGAACGGTAAACCTTTCCAACAAGTGATCCAGAAGAACGCGCAGATCAAGGAGACTCATCTGCATATCTGCAATGCCTGTTTCCAATTTTGCCAGGGTCAGCAAATCCATCACCATCCCGTGCATGCGATTCGCTTCATTAAATATTATTGTTGCGGCTTGCTTAATACTCTCTTCCCCCAATACGGTCCCATCCAGAATTGCCTGGGCGTATCCCCGGATTGAAGTGATTGGAGTCTTCAGCTCGTGGGAGACATTCGTCACAAAATCCTTCTGAGATTGCTGGCTGGCAAACACCCGGCTGCTCATATCATTGAATGCCTGGCTGAGCATCCGCACCTCCCGCGGTCCTTTCAGGGGCAAGGGGTTATGCTTCCCGGAAGCCACCGATTGGGCTCCTGCAACCAGCCTCTCAAGAGGTTTTGATATCCAATTTGCCATGGCAAAACTAAAGATCAGCGCAAGCACGATGGCAATGAAACCAGCAATAACGGTCGTTACTCCCAATTCCTCGCGAAAAATTGTCCTCAGCACCTGCTCCGGACGCTGGGTAGCCATCACGATCACCAGGTATCCACCTTTTAGCAACTTGGTCGTATAAAACCAGACTCCCCCCTTTTCATCCCGGAATGTATGAACTGGTAAATCGTACCCGCTCAGCCTTTCCTCTGGAACATCCAGATCCGGAAATGCAGGGTACAGGCTGATTCCCGAATCAAACAGAATCACTTCTTCCCGGGTCAGCAAGCCAACACGAAGTTGTGTCTGAGCGGACACAGTGTAAAGGTAGGAATACACTGAGTCCAGGGTGACCAGCGGTTGATCTTCAAGCTGGAGGGCAACAACATCCGAAGCAAGCCTTAATCGTTGGGTGATGGTTCGATATAGAATTGGGCTGGAGGTCAATGACAACACGATTCCAATGGCAATGACGCCAATCACAATACCAACCAGAATGACATAACTGATAAACAAGCGGGCTTGAAGACTGGTACCTCTCATGCCACAAGCTTGTAACCGATGCCAGTAATCGTTTCAATTTTGACCGTACTTGTGGACAGTTTCCGCCGAATCTGTGCAATGTGGACATCCACCGTCCGGGTTTGCCCAAAAAATTCATATCCCCAGGCAAGATTGAGCAGCTGCTCCCGGCTGAGCACCCTGCCGGGATTTTTTACCAGCACCCACAACACCTCAAATTCCTGGGTCCGTAAATCCACGAGTTGATCACCAATCCTGACCTCCCGGCTGGCAACATCCAATGTTAAATCCCCAACCCGGATGATCTCCTTGGTTCCTTCGGATGGCATGGAAATCCGCCGCAGGATTGCTTTCACCCGCGCGACCAGTTCGCGAGGATTGAATGGCTTGGTCATATAATCGTCTGCTCCAAGCTCCAATCCAAGGATTTTATCAATATCATCCTCACGGGCAGTTAACATAATGATTGCAATGGAACGGTAAGCAGACCGCAAGCGGCGGCACACTTCAAACCCGTCCATCTCCGGCAGCATTACATCCAAAACAACCAGGGAGGGTTCCAGTTTTTCAGCCATTTCCAGCGCCGTCAAACCATCACCAGTTGAGGCAACCACGAATCCCTCCCTCTCCAGGTAAAGGCGAAGAAGGGAAACTATACTGGCTTCATCATCCACCAGCAGGATCAGGTCAGATTTTGTCATACCTTACGAATGGCAGCAGCAGCCATCCTCTTTGTCATCACAACAACACCGCATTGCAATGGACTCAATTTCCACAGCTGCACCTTTTGGCAGGGCAGCAACCTGGAATGCTGACCGCGCCGGTGGCTCTGTGGTAAAAAATTCCGCATACACGGCATTTACACGGGCAAAATCAGCAATATCCCGCAGGAAAACCGTTGTTTTTACCACATGCTCCAGGCTGGAACCAGCTGCTTCCAGAATGTTTTTAAGATTGGTTAACGCTTGGCGTGCTTCCACTTCCACGCCTCCATCAACAATGGCACCAGTCACCGGATCCATTCCCAGTTGACCGGACGTAAAGACAAAATCTCCGCCAATAATACCGGCAGAGTATGGACCTAGTGCCTTTGGAGCCTTATCAGTGGCAACAACTTTTCGTTCACAACATTCACAAGCCATTTCCCATTCTCCCATACAACTTTGATAATTAGTAATGCAGTGATTCGGGCTTTTCTGTAATTCGTTTGCGGAAAATCCAATAAGACCAACCCTGGTACGCAAGAACAACCGGCACCAGGATCAATGCCACAATACTCATAGTTCGCAAGGTATTTTCACCTGAAGCTGCATTTGCAACCGTCAGGCTGAAGGATGGATCAAGGCTGGAAACCATCACTCGTGGGAATAGAAGGAAGAAAATGAAAGTGGTTGACAATGCAATCGACAGCGCAGTAGCGCCAAACGCTATCCCATCCCGTTTCTTCCGCAACAACCAACCAGCAGCCAGCAAGGCAAGCAGCGCTGCAGCCTGTGCAAAGATCGCCCACACAGACGGTTTTTTCAGAATATCTGTGAAAATAAAGGTGGTGGCAATAAAGCCTGCCATAACTACAAGCACAGGTATCCACAAACGGGACGCCACCCTGCGGGCGTCGGTTGCCAGGGGTTCGGTCGTTTTTAAGGTCAAAAAGATGGCTCCATGCAATGTGAATCCGAGCAGGGAAACTAAACCACCCAGAATGGAATAAATGTTAATCAGGTTCCAAAAAGTACCCACATAATGCATGTTAGCGTCAATGGGTACACCTTTGACCAGATTGGCAAACGCCACACCCCAAAGTAAGGCTGGAATGGCACTGCCAAAGAAAATGCACCAATCCCAAAGCGCCCGCCAGCGGGGTGAGTCGTCCTTACTGCGAAACTCAAACGCAACCCCCCGTACGATCAAAGCAGCCAGGAGCAGGAAGAGGGCAACATAGAAACCGCTGAACAAGGTGGCATACCAGTGGGGAAATGCCGCAAACATGGCTCCCCCTGCAGTGATCAACCAGACTTCGTTACCATCCCAGTGTGGTCCAATTGTGTTAATCATCACGCGCCGCCGAACATCCGATTTTCCAAGGAAGGGGAGCAGGATGCCCACACCCATATCAAAACCTTCCAGGATGAAATAACCAACAAACAAAACCCCGATCAGGACAAACCAGAGAATACTTAAGTCCATTGTTTCCTCCTATTCCCAGTTGGAGTGATCTTCTGCGGTTCGATGGCTGGCATTTTTGCTTGCAGGACCTGCCTTGGCATATTTTTTCAACAGGTACACGTCTGCAAACAGCAATAATCCGTAGATCAAGGTAAAACCGACCAGGCTCATAATGACCATGCCGCTGGTAATGTTCGGTGATACAGCGTCCGCGGTCTTCATTTTGTCATAGACCACCCAGGGTTGCCTGCCCATCTCGGTCAGTATCCATCCGGCAGTATTAGCAAGATACGGCAGAGTAATTGCAATGGGGAAGATAAACAACAGCCGGAATTTTTCTAGCGGTCTTTTTTGAATAAATTTAAGCACCGCCAGTGCCGTCAGACCAAACATCAGGAATCCTGCCCCCACCATGATTCTGAATGCCCAATAGGTGATTGTGATGGAGGGAATATAATCGCCCGGCCCGTGACGAGCCTCAAATTCCCTCTGCAAATCCAGGATGCCGCGCACTTCTCCGGAAAAACTGTTGTATGACAACAGGGACAACCCATAGGGGATTCTGAGATTGATAATATCTTTATTGTTCTTTTCATCCACGATTGTGAAAATTGAGAATGATGCTGGATCTTCAGTTTCCCAAAGCGCTTCAGCTGCCGCCATTTTCATGGGTTGGGTTTTTACCATGTGCTGTGCCTGGCTGTGCCCCACCAGGATCACCAACAGGCTTGCTGCCAAACCAACCCAAGCCGAAAGCTTGAAGGACTTTTTGAAAAAATCATCCTCCTTTTTCTGCAACAGGTGATAGGCACTGATTCCCATCATAAAAAACGCGCCGGTGGCAAGACCGGAAAATATCACATGTGGGAATTGGAGCCATACATTAGGATTGGTCAAAAGTGCTCCAAAGTCCTCCATCACCAGCCTGCCATTTTCCTCGGCATATCCAACCGGTTGTTGCATGAAAGAATTGGCAATCAGGATCCACAAGGAAGACAGAAGCGATGCAATTGCAACCAACCAAATGGTGGCGGCATGCATTTTCTTGGATAGTTTTCCCCAACCAAAAATCCAGACTCCCAGGAAAGTTGACTCAACAAAGAAGGCAAGTAAGGCTTCAATTGCCAGGGGAGCGCCAAAAATATCCCCCACATACCGCGAGTATTCGGACCAGTTCATGCCAAATTGAAATTCCTGGACAATGCCCGTTACTACACCCATGGCAAAGTTGATCACAAACAGCTTGCCCCAGAATTGGGTCATCCGCTTGTATACTTCCTGACCGGTCCGGACGTAAATCGTCTCCAGGACTGCCACCAGAATTGCCAAGCCAAGCGTGAGAGGTACAAAAAAGAAATGGTAAATTGTGGTCAGGGCAAACTGCCATTGCGATAACACAACTGTCGGGTTTTCCATAGCCACCTCTCCAATTACAAATTTAGTTTTATTTTACATGACAACTGCCGGCAGGACAAAGAGAAACCGGCTGCCTTTTTGATATTCACTTTCCGCCCAAATCCGCCCGCCGTGCGCTTCCACCGTGTGACGGGCAATGGACAGTCCCAAGCCTGTCCCACCACCCGCCCGGGATGGATCTATTTTATAAAAGCGCTCAAAGATTCTTGGCAGGTCTTCCTCCCGAATTCCTGCTCCTGTATCTTCAATGGTAAATTCCACCATCCCGCTCACTTGACGAACACGAATTGTTATTTTTCCTCCTGGTGCCGTGAATTTAATTGCATTATGAATCAGATTAATCAATACCTGTTCAATCCGATTTGCATCCACTTCCACGTCAGACAAAGGATCCTGGTAATCAACAACCATGTTGATGCCAGCCCGTTCCGCCTGTGGCTGCATCCGCCCAACAGCAGATTCAACCAGTACCCGGGGAGATACTTTCTGTTGATTTAATGGAACCCTTCCTGACTCAATCCGGTTCAATTCCAGGATTTCACGAACCATTTGGATCAGATTATCAATCTCAATATCCATCTTTTCCAGGAATCGCCTGGCAGTTGGAATATCTTCCAAGCCACCCTCCTGCAGGGTTTCCACAATCACCTTCAAACTTGCCAGGGGTGTCCTCAATTCATGGCTTACATTGCTGAAAAAATCCCGCCGCACAACTTCCAGCTTGCGAATGCGGGTAAGATCCACAAAAACCAGCAAAATGCCACCGGGAATGGTTGATCCCAACACAGAAGCTGTTCCCTGAACAATCAGGTGACCGGGGATGGTCTCGAGGGTTGAGGTTTGAGGTTCGCCTGTCACCCTGCATTTTCGCCATAATTCAACAAATGTGTGATGACGTGTAACTTCTATAAGGGATTTTCCCAATGCGTCCGATGGTTCAATACCAAACAATCTTCCAGCTGCTGGGTTGATTAAGTGAACATTACCATCCTGATCCACCAGTAACACACCATCGGTCATGTGAGTTAAAACCGCTTCCAGCTTTTCCCGTTCAGCCGATAACTCCCGGATTTGTTGTTCCTGTTCACGTTTTAATTTTTCAAATGCCCTGCCAAGCTCACCGATTTCATCTTTCCGCTGCAAGAATGGATTGGGTTGCTGTAATCCATTTTCCACCACATTACTCAATGCTCGTATTGGAGCTGTCATCCACTGTGCCAGTAATAATGCAATGACCATTGCAGCAAGAAGGGTAAGTAAAGTTGCACCCAGGATCGTTCGATTGACTGCCCTTAGATCGGATTCCAGTTCCTTCAGGGGGAGAGCGATTCGGGCAACACCAATCCTGTTCTCTTGATAGTTAACAGGTGCCGCTGCATACAGAAGATTCATAAAAAGTGTATTGCTGATCCGGATGGAAGTGGCTTCCTGTCCAGATAACGCATCCTGAACTTCTGGACGGTTGGCATGATTATCCATGCCAATTGGATCTTCATCCGAATCCGCCGCAACCCGCCCATCCGGCAGGATAAACGTGACTCTTTCACCGCTTAAACCAGCATACCTTTCGGCAAGTTCCTGAAGATCATTCCAGTTACCTTCAGCCATGATTGCAGATGCCTGATCCGCCAGCGTTCTAGCCTGCACAAGCATGGCAACGCGTGTACCTGTCATGGTCCGGTTTTTCATCACTTGCGCCAGGTACAACCCCAAGCCAATCAAGCTGATCATGAACAAAACCAGGAATGGGAGTGCAACCCGCCAGATCATCCGATTTTTCATGGGTTATCCTTCAAACCTGTATCCCGCACCCCGAACAGTAACAATCCGGGAAGGGACGGTTGGATCCGCTTCAATCTTTTCCCGAAGCCAACGGATATGAACATCCACTGTCCGGCTATCGCCAACATAATCCCATCCCCAAACTTCCTGCAGGATGGATTCCCTGCGCAGAGCTTGACCTTGATGACGTGCGAGGTACACCAACAATTCGTATTCCTTGGGCTTCAGTGCAATGGGGCGCCCCTGGATCATTACCTCGTGGCGAAGGAGATCAATTTCAAGATCACCAAACTTCATTTTGTCGTCCGTAAGATCCAGCGGTTGATGAATGATCATTTCTTCCCGCAACAACCGGACGCGTCGCAGCATGGCTTTAATTCTTGCCATTAATTCCCGCATGCTGAAAGGTTTTACAAGATAATCATCCGCCCCTACTTCCAAACCTACCACCCTGTCAATTTCGTCGTCGCGGGCAGTTAACATGAGGATGGGGGTGGTCATTTCCTGCCGCAAAATCCGGCAGACTTCAAATCCATCCATCCCGGGGAGCATGATATCCAGGATGATCAGGTCTGGTTTCGCCGTCCTGGCAATGTCCAGACCGGTTTTTCCATCCACAGCCGTGACCACATCATACCCCTGCCGGGTGAGATGATATGCAACCGCCTCCTGTAAGTTCACTTCATCATCCACAATCAAAATTTTTTCAGTCATTGGATTTCCTGTATTCCCCAAGTATGGCGGACAGTTGTTCTGCCTGGAAGGCGCGATGATATTGTGTTTCCACTGCGTATCGACCAGCTGCCCCCATTTTTTGACACAGGTCCGGATCGGATTTCAATATCCGAATGGCAGATGCCATGGCTGCCGCACTACCCGGTGGAACATAAATTCCTGCACCCGCAGTTTCCACAACCTGGCGAATCACACCATCAATTGCAAGAATCACTGGGCGTCCGGCTGCCATATAATCAAATACCTTGTTGGGATATGTGGTTTTGTACATTTCAATTGGCTTTAAAATGGCAATGGCAGCATCACAGGCAGCTAAAGCTTGTGCCATTTCTTGTTTCGGAATTGATGGGATGAATCGAATATTCTGCAAATTGAGTTGTTCTGCCCTCGCCTGGAGGGACGGCTTTTCCTTGCCATCTCCCACCAAGACTACCATGATTTCCGTGTCATCCTGCAAGAGCGCAGCTGCCTCAACCACTACCTGCAGATCATTCGACATGCCATGCGCCCCGGCATACATAGCCACAAATCCTGTCCCCAATGCATGGCTATCGCGCCAAGCCCTGCCTCCGCCAGCCGGGTTGAACATTTCCGGATCCGCGCCATTGATGACAAGATCCACTTTCCGTGCACCACGCGCCTGAACATGTTCGATAAAACCTGGTGAATTGACAATCACCCTGGAAGCATGGCGATACAGAAACCTCTCTAATCTCTCAGATAGGGTGATCAATAAATTACTTTTTAAGACCCCAACAGCCACTGCAAATGCTGGCCATAGGTCACGAACCTCCAACAAAAAAACTGCCCTCTTTAGCCAGGCAACAAGCCAGGCTGTCCAAGCTTGAAATATGGGCGGCGTGGTTCCCCAAACGACTTCCACATCATGAAGCTGAATAGCTGCCAGGAAGGAAGAAAACATAAATGTAAAAAACCCAATCAGGCGGTGCAGGAAACTGCGGTGAATGGCAGAATAAGTCCGAACCCGCAGGATGGTTAATCCTGGTATGGGCTCCTCTTTGATGATCCACTTCCGGGTTTTCTGCTTTGACCGCGCGGTAAGATAGGAAACCTGGCTGGCGATGACTGTTACCCGGTGTCCCCTGGCAATCAAATCCTGTGAAAGCTCGTAATGCCTGGTACCCCCCGCCTCATCAAGGGACGCAAATGCCTGGTGAATCAGTAAGATATGCATTACGCTAATTCTAATGGATAATCGGGGAACCGGTCATTGATCCCAGCGATGAATTGCCAGGAAGGACTGGAAATTGCCAGGTTGTAGTCATCCGGATGGGTAATTTGTCCTCGACAACCCAGTTGATACCCAGGGCAGGTTTCAGGACCCCATAGGTCGGTGACCACCACCCATCGATCTGGTAACCATCCATTTCCTTACCGTAAACAATTTTACCCGCCCAAATAATTGAAAGATGCGTTTCGGATGAGCTGGAAAGATTAACTTCAACAACACCATGGGTTGTCTGCAAGCTGATTGTATGATTCCGCACATCCCAAGGTTGATCCGCCACCAACCAGTGCAGGCATATTTGATGAGAACCTCTCATCTTCACAGGCAGAAGATCATCCATGATCGTCCACCGGGAGATTCCATCCCATTCCACACTGCGCCTGTGAATGACCCCAAGCCGGCGATAGCCATCATGTTCAGCAATGATCTGCTGATCTGCCATGGCGATGATTTTCGCCTGTGCCCACCGAAGCCATAAAAATTTACCGGTTCGTTCCATCTGATCCAATCCATCCACCAGCACAGTATTATGAACTCTCGTACCGGCAAGGCTGTTTTCCCAGGGGGGATCCTGGTTATATGAATACGTACCTGCGTCCCGGGCAATGTTGATTCCCTCCCACCACAGGTCAAGATGCAGCTGATCTGCATGGGAGGGACGCGAAACAAATCGAACAGCGCGCAGGGTTGCCCACTGGCGATCATTTCCAATTCGGTGAACAATGGAGGTTGGCTCTCTGACAACCTTATCTTTTACCTCCAACGGCAAACCCAGCCAGAGACTGAATTCATCCCATGGACCCGGTTCAAATGCCGGATTTCCCAAAAACACGCGGGATGCTGCCTGGGCTGCCGGGCGATAATCATCAAAATCGCATATGGATAAGGGTAAAATTTCTGAACCATCATTGCTGCCAAGGTTGGGTGCATATCCGGTCAAGGGATCAATCTGGGCAATCAGCCACCTGGCAGCCTGGCGGATTTTTTCCAACAAAATTGCATTTTGTTTGAGTGTTTGGCTATACGAAGTTTTGGTTGCCCACATCACAAGGCTGAGCATCATGCGATGATAATTCGTACTGTGCTGGGCATAGGTGCCATCATCCGCCACCTGCAACCGTAATCCCTCCGTCATCAATCGCCTGCCCATCCTGCGCCAATTGGCAGATTCCCTGGATCCCTCAAATGCATCTCCCGCAAGAAGTAAACCAAGCGCTTCACTCAATAAATGGTTGTTATTTTGTGCCCGCGCGTAATTCACTGTTGGTGGGATTCTGGCTGTATGGGCAAAAAGCCACGCCGCCAGTGTATTCATCCGTTGTACAGTAGAGGATGGAGCATCCTGAAATACCGATGCAGCAAACAGCCATCCCCCCATCCTCAGGGCAACCTCCTGGGCGGATGTCCAGTTGGGACCGGAATTCAGAGGGTTGTGCTCAACAAATTCTTCAAACCGGCTCCAAAAAGCATCTGCATAAAGCGGTTTTTTGGTCAGGGAATAAGCCCTCCCCAATGGGAATACCCATCCAAACCTGGCAGGCTCCCAAACGAACTTGATATCCTTCTTTCCCACCCGATCACCATAATCCAACGCATGAAGCAATGGTTGATCAGGTATTAATGCCAGGTCAACCGGGGCTGCACCAAACAACCGGACTCTGCCGGAAACGATCTCATTCGCTTGCTGAATTAATGCATCCTGATGATCTCCCAGCACATCAGCAAGCTGTGCAGGAGCAGGAATATGCTTCCACCCATTACAGGGAAAATTATCCATCCCGTTGGAAAAACCGCCCATTGGTAATTGTTTTCTGGTCAAACCAGAAAAAATGCCAGCCTTGTGAATCCCATACCAGAATGACTGGCGGAATCCAAGTTCACAAATTGCACGGAGGATGGAACCAGCGGTTTTCTTTGCCATGTCAATCCACCGGGATTGGTTCCTCCCGTCCCGAGCGCAGTGAACTTACTGCTGCAAAACTCGTCCGGCTGACCCACCATAAATGATTGTATGGAATGGGCGGATGTCCACCTTTTTGCAAGGATGCAAGAAACAACCTCCAGCCTTGTTCATGCCCCTTATCCTGCCGGAGGAGGGATTTATGTGCCTCCCTTTTTCCATCCTTAACCAGGACCAGTTCACGATAATCCTCCAAAGCTGCCGCCCGTCCTGCACAGAACACCTCCACCCGTTCCTTGGGAAAGGATTTATCTCCATTCGCCAGGTACTGAATTGTCCCAATCGAATCATCTTCAAACCGAATCTGTATGGACACATTATCCTCATGATACCGCCCACCATCCGGTAATCCCCAGGTGCGAATTGCAACAGGTCTTCGGTCCACCAGGTAGGTGATAAAGTCAATAAAATGACAGCCTTCACCAATGATCCGCCCGCCCCCCTGCGATGGGTCATGCAGCCAATGCGAGAGGGGCAGATACCCGGCATTAATCCGGTAGGTTGCCACCAGGGGTTCCTGGCGATTCTCCAGGAATTGTTTCAATGCCATCCCATAAGCAGAAAATCGGCGGTTGAAACCAACCATTAACCTACCTGCAACCGGAAGTTGGAGGATTTCGAATATTTCCTCCAATTCAGCAACATTCAAAGCCAGCGGCTTTTCACAAAACACATGTTTCCCAAGCCTGAGAGCAGCCACCACCTGGCGGGCATGGTGCTCGTGCCTTGTCAGAATGGCAACCACATCCACATTGGGGTCCTGAATGAGAGCCTGTTCATCCGAACCGGCATATTGAAACCCATAACGCAACATGCTGTTTCTGGCGCTGGTGCCGGAAGCAGTTGCAATTCCCACCCGTTGGATCCCGCCAACTTTCTTTATGACTGGCAGAAACACTGCATTGGCGTAATTTCCTGCGCCAAGAACACCCAATCCCATTTCCCCATCCTTTGTCAGAGCATGCACCTTGGGATGCTCCACCAGGGCGGATGGCAACTTATCCATTCCGGAATCATACGTCAGCAAAACCCCAATGAAGCGTTCCCTGGTTTTTCCACTGATTAAATCATAGGCTTCTGCTGCTCTTTCAATGGGAAAGCGGTGTGTGATCAGGGGACGGACATCCAGCCGCCCCGCAGTCATTAATCCCAGAATGGCTTCCAGGTTGCGCCCTTCCGTCCAGCGGACATAAGCAAAGGGATAATCCTGCCCCTGTTCTTCATAGGTTGGATCATACCGACCCGGTCCATAGGACCTTGAAACCAGGAAGTGGATTTCCTTCTCGTAGTATGGCTTGCGCGGCAGCTGCATACCCACCGCCCCAACGGCAACAACGGTACCCCTATCCCGCGAAAGCGCAGCTGCCAGTTGCACTGGATCATCGGAACGTGTATCTGCACAGATCAAGACGGCATCAAATCCCCTGCCCTGTGAAAAAGCCAATCCCGCCTCCTGGGCAAGTTCCCGGGTAACTGCTTTGGCTCCCAATTGTTGGGCAAGTGCAACCCGGTCAGGATCAATATCCACGCCAAACACCTGGCAGCCAGCAGCCCGGGCAATTTGAATTGCCAGTAAGCCCAGCAAGCCCAGTCCAATGACCGCAACCCGTTCGCCCACCTTGGATTTTGCAAGCCGGAATCCATGCAGGGCTATGGCACCTAATGTTGTGAAAGCCGCTTCCTCAAAACTCAATTGATCTGGAATCGGGGCAATTAAATTCTTTGGTACAACAGCATACTCTGCATGAACGGCATACCCACCACCGGCACAAGCCACCCGGTCACCAATTGCATACCCATCCACGCCATCACCCAGTGCAACAATGGTCCCTGCCGAGGAGTATCCAAGTGCCATGGGTTGATCCAGCCGGTTGAACGCTGCTTCCATGGTGGTTAATACTCCCTCCCGGCGTGCTTTATCAATCACCTGCCGCACAAGGTCAGGGCGGGATCGGGCTTTGCCAACCAGGCTTTTGGCAGCAAATTCCACCACCATCCGCTCCGTCCCCGCAGAGACCAGGGATGCCCCAGTCCGAACCAGAACCATCCCAGCACGAACGGCTGGAACCGGAACATCCGCAACCACAGATTGTCCATCACGCATATTTTGCAGTAATTGTTTCAAGTTGCCATCCTACAAACCAGAGAATTATGATGATTATACAGCAGCATACAGCCATAAAAAACGGGGGGTTATCCTGGATAACCCCCCGTTTCTCTCGTTTTCAAACAATCGACTACTTGGCAAATTCCACGGCACGCATTTCCCGGATGACGGTTACTTTGATCTGTCCCGGATACTGCATGGTTTCCTCAATTTTCTTGGCAATATCGCGTGCCATCCTGAGGGCAGCAAGGTCATCCACATCATCCGGTCGGACAATAATCCGCACTTCCCGACCCGCCTGGATGGCATAACTTTGCTGAACACCCTTGAATGAGGAAGCAATGTCCTCCAATGCGCGCAATCGCTTGATGTACTGCTCCAGGTCTTCCCGCCGTGCTCCGGGACGGGCGCCAGAGATCGCATCAGCAGCCTCTGCAATCACTGCTTCAACACTCTCCTGCTCCACTTCATGGTGATGGGCAGCAATTGCATTGACCACTCTTGGATTGACGCCATAACGCCTGGCAAATTCCGCCCCAAGCTGTGCGTGTGTTCCTTCGGTATTATGATCCATCGCCTTGCCAAGATCGTGGAGCAAACCTGCCTGGCGGGCAACTTCAACATCCGCCCCCAGATCAGCCGCAATCAATGCCGCCAGCTTGGCAACTTCCACCGCATGAGCAAGCTGATTTTGACCATATGACGTGCGATATTTCAGCCGTCCAAGCATGCGGGAGATTTCCGGATGCAGTGCACCAACACCAGCTTCATAAACAGCCTGCTCGCCTGCCTGGATGATATCCTTTTCCACATCCCGCTGCTCTTCCGCCAGGATTTTTTCAATGTGAGCTGGATGGATGCGTCCATCCACAATCAAGCGATCCAGTGTCCGGCGGGCAATTTCCCGGCGGATGGGATCAAAGCAGGAGATGGTCACTGCCTCTGGCGTGTCATCCACGATGACGTCCACACCAGCAGCCTGTTCAAACGCCCGGATATTTCGACCGTTCCGTCCCACAATTCGTCCCTTCATTTCCTCGTTCGGCAAAGTGACAACCGACGTGGATACTGCCGCGACATGATCAGACGCCACCCGTTGAATGGCATCCGAAATAATACTGCGGGCTCGCTTCTCACCTTCCGTGCGTGCTTCGGTTTCCACCTGGCGGATAATGCGTGCCATATCATTCCGGGCTTCAGTTTCCGCCTCTGCCAGTAACAATGCTCGCGCTTCCTCCACAGATAATTGGGCGATTCGTTGCAATTCTGCAAGATGCTGACTCGCCATTTTTTCCACTTCATTGGTCCGTTTATCCAGCGCGCTCTGGCGTTTATTGAGGGTCTGCTCGCGCAATTCCAGGCGTTCCACCCGGTGGTCAAGTTCTGCCCGGCGCTTTTGCAATCGTTCCTCTTCACGTCCCAATTCGCTCCGGCGGCGACCAATATCCGTCTCAGCTTCCTCCAATACTTTCAGGGCTTTATCGCGCCCTTCCAGTTCAATTGCCTTGGCGCGTTCATTTGCCACGGTAACAATATTATCTGCCCGCTCCTGTTGTTCCTTGCGGAATTTCTCAGCCAGGGAGCGGGTGAGAAAATAGGTCACTGCTGCAGTAATTGCAGCAGCAACAACCAGCACAACCACGATAAAAATCCATGCGTTTCCGTTTCCCATTATTTCATTCCTCATCCTCAGTAATATCATGCCGGGAGTCATTTTCCGAGTGGGTTTCCTGCCATACCTGGCGAACCACCGGCTGGATAACATCATAACCAAAACCCCTTCGGGCAAGAAAGCCCGAAAGCCTGGTTCGAAAGTTCATCCAATCCAGTCCACTCAAGCGGCGGGCATGCTTGATTGCCGCCTGGTACGCCAGGGCTGCATCCTCTGCCCCATCTTCCAATGCTCCATCGATCCATTCTTCTGCCACCCCCATCCGTTTCAGCTCCAGGGCAAGCAATCGGTGACTGCGCGGCCGAAAGGTGGAACGGTTCTCCACCCAGGTTTGTGCAAATTGCCGGTCGTTAACCAATCCCGATTCCGTCAGCCTTGCAATCACATCATCCATCACCGGTTGGGTGAAACCCTGCCTTTCCAGCCGCCTACAAATCTCAGCAGCTGTTCGGGGACGAACTCCCAATAACCGGAGAGCCGATTGATAAGCAATCTCCCGGGTATCTTCCTGCTGCATGGCTGCAACTTTCTCATCATCAAGTTCTTGCCCGATGGATAACCAGGCAGCCACCACACGGGCAAGCCCGAACGCAAATTCTCCATCCAGATATACATTAATCCGGTTGGGGTTTCGCTTTTGAACCTTGAGGGCAGTGATCCTACGCGCCATACATCAAAACCCGGCATCTCCTCTGGAGCTGGCGGTGAAGATTAGGCACGGCACTTGTTTTTTGTGTTTTCAGTCCAGACTTATGATCAATATCTTTTGCTGGACAGGTTTTGGGAAGGGTTCTTTATTCCTGAAGGATTTTGACACTCGGACTCACACAAAGGAATCCGGCATTTCCCATATTCCACCTGGGTTGCAACCATAATTCAATGATATCCAATTGTGGAAATTGATACAAACCATCCATCAAGGATTTCCTGGTCCACCAAACTCCCTTTCGGGAGGGATAACACGCAAAATTTCGTGCAGCGCCAGCCTCTCACCCACCTGATCAACCCAATAAATGGTTTTGAGAACGGTGATTGCCAGCAGAAAACTTCAACTCATATTATACCCGATTTATTCGGAGAGTGAAAGCCGGTTTTGAATTTCCCACAGTTGATAAAAACGTCCCCGACTCTCCAGCAGGGTGTGCTGATTCCCGCGCTCCACAACTCGTCCATTTTCAAGCACAAGAATTTCATCCAGCCAATCAAGACCCACCAGCCTGTGCGTGACCCATACCAAGCTTCTATTCTGGAAAATTGAGCGGAAAAGCGAAATGAGCCTGTTCTCTGTTTCAACATCCAGATGGGTTGTCGGTTCATCCAACAGGTAAATTGGCGCATCCATAAGCAATCCTCGTGCCAGCTGTATTCGCTGGAGCTGCCCCCCGCTGATGGTCAATCCAGATGCACCCAACCAGGTATCCAATCCATCCGGTAATGTTTGAACCCATTCCCCAAGTTGGACACAATCCAACACACGCAATAAATCGGCATCCAATGCGCCGGGATTTGCCAACAGGAGATTTTGCCGTAAAGTTGTTTGAAAAATTGCTCCTCCCGGAGAAACATACCCTATCCTCTGGCGTAGCTCTTTGGGAGAAAATTCCTGCACGAGAATTCCATCAATCAGGATTTCTCCCGGCTGACAATCCCAGAACCGCATCAATAAATTCAATATCGTTGTCTTGCCGGAACCATTCTCACCCACCAGGGCAATCTTCCTGCTATAAGAGAGGTTAATATTCAGATGATCTGCCGCCAATGGAAGATTCCCGTGGTATTGAAACGACAGATTCCTGATCAGGATATTTGGTTTTTCAGGAACGCTGACCGGGATTACAGGTTCAATGATAGCAGGTTGTTGATCTGCCATTTCAAACAGCCTTCGGGCAGCCTGGAGACTGGATTCCCAGAATTGGGCTGCCTGAGCAATGGGAATTGAGATCTCAAAAGACGCCATTGTGATCAAAACAATAACTGCCAGCATGATCCCATCCAGTTCCCCTGTCCGTACCAATGGGATACCCACCAACAGCATGAGGGCAACTGTTCCCTGGGTCAGGACGGCATTCATACCGTTGGATAATCCCTGTGAATGGGCAAGCCCCACCTGGGCACGATTGGTTTGCAGGCTGACCCGGTTAATCTGAGTAAGTTCCTCTTCCTGCTGCTGAAATACCATCATCTCTGCTGCGCCGCGCAATGTATCCAACATCGTCTGGCTCAATATTGCCCGTTGATCAACCAGTTGCTTTGCTGGATCCTGGCTGAAGATATATACAAGTGCTGGCAGGACGAAACTGGTAACCGACAGACCAGCAGCCAGTATCCAGCCCAATCGAACGTTCCAACTCCCTACCAGCAGGCTGAATCCCACCGTGGCAAAGATGGCGGAAATCACCGGGGAAACCGCCCGGACATAGAATTGATCCAAAGCATCAATATCACCAATCGCCCTGCTCAACAGGTCACCTCGTTGGTAATGAATCAGTCTGGCTGGAGCAAGCAATTTGAGGCAGTCGTAAAACCAGATTCGCAGGATGGATAACAGCCTAAAATTTACATGATGAGACACCAGACGGTCAAGGTACCGAAAAACCCCCCGGCTGATGCCAAAAAAACGCACCCCCACCACCGCTACAGATAACTCTGCTATGGACGGGTGAAAAGCTGCACTGGCAATCAGGTAAGCAGAGGTCCCCAATAGCCCAACTCCAGCTGCCACGGTTGAAAATCCTGTCATTGTGGAGATCAAGATCCAGCCTCTCAGGGGTTTCATAAATCCCAGCAGTCGCCAAACCAATTTCATAAACTCCCCCCGTAACCATGCACCATCCTGGCATAATCAGATGAGATTTGCATCATTTCAGAATGGTTCCCAAAGGCTGCCATTCGACCTTTATCAATTAGAAAAATCAGGTCGGCTTGTTGTACCGTAACAAGACGGTGGGCAATGGAAATTACTGTTCTTCCAGTCGAAATTTGCTCGATTGCCGCTTGCATTTCCTGTTCAGCTTCCGGATTTAAGGACGCGGTGGGTTCATCAAGTATCAGGATTTGTGGATTTCGCAACAGGACTCGTGCCATTGCAATTCGTTGCAGCTGTCCCTGGCTGAGTCGTGTTCCCCCCTCACCAACACTTGTATTCAAGCCATTTGGAAGAGCATTTACCCATTCCAATAATCCAACCTGCCACAGTGCATGCCGAATATCATCCCCGCTGGCATCTGAATTCCCCATCCGTATATTTTCATATATGGACCGATGAAAAAGGTGGGGTGTCTGAGAGATCCAACCCAGTTGTGACCACCAATGATTGATGGATATTTGAGCAAGTGGAACGCCATTGACGAGGATTTCTCCGGTGGATGGTTGCAGAAACCGAAGAATCAACCTGGCGATGGTTGTCTTGCCGCCTCCACTTGGTCCAACAAAGGCAACCCGCTGCCCCGAGTGGATTTGAAATGAGATATCATCCAACACTGGAAGTTCACGCAGCGAATACTGGAATCCTACGGATCGAAATTCCAGTTGAAAGGGCTTCTTCAAATCAATGGAAACGCCCTGATCTTCATTTGGATGAGGTACAATGGCAGGAATGGAAAATACCGAGTCGATTTGCCTGGCAGCAGCCACCCCTGCCATGGCTGCGTGAAAGCGCAATCCAAGTTGACGGAGCGGGTAATAAAACTCGGGGGCAAGAATCAGCAGGAAAAACGCCTCCTCAAAAATCATCCGTCCATACAAGAGCCGCAGTCCAACCTGCACGGCAATCACTGCGGTGCTGATGGTGCCTACCAGTTCCAACACCAGGGCGGAGAGAAACGTGACGCGCATCACCGCCAGGGTGGCTTTTCGGTACCGCTCACTGGCGTCCGCAATCCGCTTGGAGTGGAGATCCTCCTGACCCAAAGCCACCAGGGTGGTCAAACCCTGCAAGGTATCCTGGAAAAAAGAGCTTAACCTGCTTAACGCTTTCCACTGTTTCTGCGTCAGGTTTTCCGCAGCTTTTCCAATCAGGAACATAAACAATGGAATGAGCGGTGCAGTTACAAGAAAAACAATCCCGGAAATCCAATCCAGGGGATAGACAACCGCCAGGATGGTCAATGGCAAGGCTGCTGCCAGGACAACTTGGGGGAGAAACTGGCTGTAATAGGCATCCAGTGATTCAACCCCCTGGATGAGTGCTGCCACTTTTGCACCATGGGATTGTTCTCCGTTGGAACTTTCCGAATCTCCAGAAATCGGGCTGATACGAGTGAAGTGATCGGCTAATCGCACACGCAGGGAATGTTTAATGCGAGTCGATGTCAGTTGGGCTGTTACTTCAACGCCATACAAAAACAACCCGCGGATCAATAAAACAATTAAAAAAATCCCCAACAGGAAACTGGATGATTCCAAACCCCAGCCTTCCAGCATCACCCCATTGATGATTCTGCTGAGCACCCTTGCCTGAATAATTGCCACCACGCCCGCCAGGAATCCCAGCAGAATGGTTAATCCCAGTTGGATGGATGCAATCCTGGCTTCTTTTAGCAGTTGCTGGGGTACTCTCACGGCACATCCTAAAAATCAAGCAGGAATAGAATATCTTCCAATGCTGCAGAAAAAACTTCCTCCATGATGGCGTCATCAACACAATATTTGCCGCCAAAAGAACCATCACCGTAAATTTTCCGGGTTTCTTCTGCATTGGGCAAACCCTTGAAGACAGGGAAGGGTTTTTCGCCCTCCGGTAAATCAGATACCACAGTAAAAGGGAAGGCTTCCAGCCAATTTGCATGCGTTGGTGCCAGGTCATGGCGATGTGCAACTTCCAACACACTGTTGGATGTCCACCAGGAATACCAGGCTGCTTTCATGCCTGGCAACCGGTTTTCCAACTCCACCAGGCGGCTTTTTGCCGGTTCATTCCCGCCATGCCCATTCAACACCAGGAACCTGCGAAAGCCAGCCACGTGAAGGGAGGTGATCAAATCTTCCACAAGTTCAAGGTAAGTGGAGGAACGCAGGCTGATGGTCCCCGGATAGGAAAGAAAATATGGTGAAATGCCAAAAGGAACAGGTGGGGCAATTAACACCCCCGTCTTCCGGGCAGCCGCATCCGCCAGAGCTTGGGGAATATTAGCATCACAAAGCAGGCTCAGGTATCCATGCTGCTCGCAGGCGCCAAGAATGATGATGACGCGATCATCATTCTGAAGGTAACTTTCCACATCCATCCAATTGATCTCTTCAAATCGCATGTTTCCTCCAGATGACTACAGCTCGTTCAGAAGGATTCCAGTTCTGATTGCCGAAACAAACCTCCCAGGAACTGGATGGCTTTCCCCAGTCGTGTCCCGTGCCAGGTGAAATATGTCCCATCTACCGGAATAATGCGATTCTTTTTTCCAGCGGGTGTTTCAGAAAACCATTCACGGAATTGAGGGACATGTTCCCTTTGATATGGATACGGTTCGGATGGCAGGAGAATGAATTCCGGTGCCAAATCAATCACCTCCGACAGGGTGATGTGGGGATAACGCACATCCCTCCCGTCAGCTTCCTCCGGCATTCCCATCCCCAAGTCCGCATCCAGCGGGTAACGCCGTTCTCGAGCATGAAATATATTACTCCCTCCCAAAATCCGCAGAACATCTGCCGGGTAGGTTTGATCGTTAAACGTCATCCACCAGGTCTGTCCTGGCTCTTCCCCCTGCCAGATGGGGCAAAAATAAGACACAGGTGGTTCATCAGACAGGGAATCTTCTGCAAGCCGGATTGCATCTTCCAGTATCCTCAGCCTGAGAACCGCTTCCTCCAATTGGAAAAGATCTGTCATCGTCCACAAAATATTCAAGGTATCCCGAACGCTGCGCGGGAAAATTAACCAGATGGTCAAGCCGCTTTTATCCAGCATTTCCACCAACTCACGAGGATTTTCCTCCTGGTTGGCAATCACCAGGTCGGGCTGCAGAGACAGAATTTCTTCCATGCAAGGGGATCGGGTCCCTCCAACGCGCTTGATCTGAGCCAGACCATCCGCGGGATGGACACAGTAATCCGTGATCCCAACCACCGAACTGCCTGCGCCCAGGTCAAACAGGCTTTCCGTAATGGAAGGGACCAGGGACACAACCCGCTGTGGTACATGCTGAATCCGGGATGACAACTCTTCCAGGCTATTGAAAATACTCATGGAAGTCTATCCGGGACTTGCATTGCCAATGCCGCCAGGATTGCTGATGCTCTTGGTAAAACAGCTTCATCAAAATCAAACATCGGATGATGATGGCTGAAGTTTAATCCAAGGGCATCATTTGCCGATCCAATCAGCAAATAACAGCCCGGTACCTTCTGCATCATAAAGGCAAAATCCTCCGACCCCATTGTCCTGAACTGGCGATCAATTTCAGCATCGGGGTACATCTGCTGGATAATACTACCGGCAAGCTCCGCAATACCTGGATCATTTATAACTGCCGGTGTCAGCATTTGTAGATTTACCGTCGCAATGCATCCCATGGTTGCACTGACGCCCTGTGTCACCTGGTGAAACCGCTCAAAGAGTTTCTCTTTGACAGAATCTGCGTACCAACGGAGTGTTCCCCCCAGTTCCACCTTGGTGGGAATGATGTTGAAAGCTTCTCCGGCGTGAACCTTGGTCACACTGATAACCGCTCCTTCCAACGGAGGGATATTTCGGGAAATGATGGTCTGCAAACCCAAAATTACCTGGGCTGCAGTGACAACCGGGTCAACTGCCTGGTGGGGAATTGCGCCATGTCCTCCTCGTCCGGTCAGGTTTATGTCAAAAATTGCTGAACCAGCCATCAGTGGTCCGGGGGACGCTCCAATCCATCCAATTGGTTTCTCGTTCCACAAGTGCAGCGCAAGTGCTGCATCCACGGAGGGATTTTCCATCACGCCCTGTTCCACCATTCGTTCCGCCCCATTCAAACCTTCCTCGGCAGGTTGAAACACAAACTTAATGGAACCCTTTAATTGATTTCGATGATGGGTTAACATCCTTGCCACGGTCAAGCCAATTGCCATATGCCCATCATGCCCGCAGGCGTGCATCCTGCCGGGGAATTCTGATGCATACTCGGCACCCGTTGCCTCCTCAACCGGTAAGGCATCCATATCGAACCGGAGCAGTACAACAGGACCTGGCTCCCCTCCTTCCAGCATGGTAACAACACCGGTCTCTGCAACTCCAGTCTGCGGAACCAATCCCATCCCGCTTAATTCCCGGACAATTACGGAAGAAGAATATGTTTCCTGGTATCCCAATTCCGGATGCCTATGAAAATCCCTTCGCAGGGATTGGGTATATGGGAATAACTCCCGGGCTTCGTTCATCAGGTATTCCTGGATCATCCTGACCTCCTTCTCCTAACCGAATTTAAACCTCCGGAAACGTTCCACAAAACGCGGTGCTTCGTCTGTGCTATCCGGTGTACGGCGGGACAGCATCCTGCGGTCAAATTCTTCAGGATCACCAATCTGGCTTCGATGTTCATGCAACGCAGCAATCTTGAATTGCCATTCGTCGGTTACATCAATTTCAATATCCGGCTCGGCGGTTAAGGAAAGCCATAACTCCGTGATGGAATGTGGCTCAAACCCTTCCTCGCGCAATTCCGGGAAAAACAGGTGGTTTCCTGCTGCAGGCATGATGGCATCCACCACCACCTGTCCTGCTGCCCGGTGATCCGGATGATTGATATAACTCTCCCGGACAAACAGATTGGTCGGATCGCAACCAATCACCACATCGGGGCGGTGCTTGCGAATGGAACGCACCACTTCACGCCGCAGGTTTAAATCCGGAAAAAGGTAGCCATCCGGGTGACGTAGATATTCGATTTCCTGTACTCCCAAAACAGCCGCTGCCTTGCGTTGCTCCTCTTCACGAAGTATAGCCAGTTGAACCGATGTGGTGCCGTCATCCCTGCCACCCTTGTCTCCAGATGTCAGTAAACAATAACGCACCTCATGCGCTGCCCGGGTCCACCGGGCAATGGTTGCTCCGCAAAAAAATTCCGGATCATCCGGATGAGCCAGGATTACCAGAATTTTTTTGGGTGATTCCCAGTGTTCCGGCATCAATCCCATATCTATTTTCCTTCAGGAGAATCCATCACCTGGATATCCTGCCTGTCATATGTTCTGTTGCCCTTTTCTCCAAGGAAGACGACCACTTTTCCCTGCAGAGGGATAATGTCAATCACTTTACCCTCACCATCAGGAGTCATCACCCGTTTATTCCGTTTAGGCATCCCCTGGCGGGCTTCCACGTATTGATCGTACTCATAGAATAAGCAGCATCGCAATCTTCCGCACATACCGGTAATTTCGGCAGGCGTCAGAGAAATGCCCTGTTCCTTTGCCATGCGAATGGAAATGGAGGAAAAATCGGTCAGGAATTTGGAACAGCAGCGGGTTTCCAATCCACAGGCACCCATGCCCCCCAACACCTTTGCCACATCCCGTGGACCAATCATGCGCAGTTCCACCTGGGCGGGGGAATAAGCTCGCTGCATATCCTGGCGCAAGGATTTCAGATCCACTTTTTCTTCGGTTTCCGTGCTGTAGAGGATAGTCAATCGACTTCCATCAAAGCTGTATTCAGCCGACGCCACCTTCACCCCCTGAAGACGCAATTCCCGCGCCCGGTTTCGGCAGGCTGTGACGACCTCCTGTTCCATTTGCTGCCATTGCTGACGCTGAACAAGATCCAGGGGGTTGGCTCGCCGGTTGATTTTTTTCAATCCGCCATCAGTCTCGGAGACTTGCTGCACAAGCTGAACCACTTCACCCAGCTGGGTTCCTCGAGCGGTATCCACAATCACAATATCCCCCAATTGGACATTCTCCAGGTCGCTGGCATCAAAATGATATATTTTTCCAACCTTGCAAAATCGAACTCCAACCACATTGGGTTGTTTTTTGTCTGACATTCCATTCCTTTCAAATGGGAAGGGGGGAATTCTTAACCTTCCTGTTGAACTTCATCCATCCCTGCCATTGTTTCGATGTTTTTCTTCAAACTGGGCAACCTCATTCAGGTACTGTTGAAACATCGCAAGGATATCTTTGTCGCTCCCGCGAAACCTTCGGATGGATTGCCGGGCGCATTGTGTACAGCCGCGCATGGCTCGGAAGGAATCGGCTGCACAACCTCCACAACTGGACATTCGTGCCATCATCAAGACAAACGCCACCTGTTCATGGCGTTCTGCACCGGGGCTTGCCACCCGGGCAACCAGTTGAGACCATTCTTCACCCCGGAGGTCCGCAAGAGCTTGCACCACCCGAAGTGGAAAGATCATTTCCGTGTCCGAATTATACATGGTTTTCCTGCCTAACGGGCAGCCTTGGCAGCTTCCTTGGCGGCTTTTTCTTCCTGTTCCCGTGTAAAATTTCTCGGGCGAATTTCAGCGTAATAAGACGCCGGTTTCAACAATTTCTCAAGATCATAAATATTGGTTGCTGTTCGATCATAGGTGGCAATTTCATAATCATGATCCATCTTGATGGCATCAAAAGGACAGTATTCCGCACAAAAACCACAGTTCATGCAAATATCCACATCGATGTAATACTCGGCGGGAACTGCCACTGGTTTTCCAGTTGCCGGATCAACACTTCGCACAATCCAGATGCACTGTGGTGGGCATGCTTTGGCGCATATACCGCAAGCTGTGCAGCGGATTTTTCGCTCCCCATCCGGTCCTTCATCATATACCAGGAAGGGAAGAAAGCGAAACTCTTCCGGAACAGGTAATTTTTCCTCGGGATACTGGATGGAAAAAATACCCTCCACATCTGCCTCTCGCCTGGCGTCAATTCCCTCGGCAGATCGATAGAACTTTCGCCCACGCTTAAAATCCTCAATGTAGGTCTTGATAAAGTGCCTGAAGGTGACCCATAAACCCTTTAATATGCCGTATCCATTCATCGTCATTCCTCCGTGGACGGACTAACGGTCGACTTCGCCAAGAACAATATCAATGGAGCCCAAAATTGCCACCACATCAGCAATTTTTTCATCCTTGGACATACGTGCAAGGCTTGTCAGGTTAATAAAAGATGGAGCCCGTACGTGGTATCGGTGAGGGTTGGGTTTTCCATTGGACACAACATAATACCCCAGTTCACCTTTGGGTGCTTCAATTCGCCCATATGCCTCTCCAGCCGGGACCCGCACTGTGTACTGTGGCTTCCCTGCCAGTATCGGTCCCTCGGGAATATCACGGATTGCCTGTTCCAGGATTCGCAGGCTCTGGCGGATTTCATCCATGCGTACCAGGTACCGATCGTAGATATCCCCATGGTATTTCACCACTACGTCAAAGTCAAATCGGTCGTAGATGCTGTATGGATCTGCACGGCGAATATCATAAGGGACACCAGAAGCCCGCAACATTGGACCTGATGCAGAAAGAGCAATTGCGTCTTCAGCAGTCAATACGCCAATTCCCTCACACCTGCTGCGGACAATTTCGTTTTTGGTCAGGTAATTATCCAAATCTTCCAGTTTGCGCGGAATGCGGTCCGTGACCAGTCTTTTGATCTTGGTCAGCAAACCTTCCGGCAGATCCCGAACCACTCCGCCAAAGCGGAAATAATTACACATCATGCGGGATCCTGATACTTCTTCAAAGATATCCAGGATGAGTTCGCGCTCCTCAATCACATACAGGGAAGGGGTAAAATATGCCCCAAGGTCATTCAGGAGAAAACCAGCAGAAAACAAGTGACTCATCACCCGTGTCAGTTCCGCCATGATGACACGGATATACTCCGCCCGCTCCGGAACCTGGACGCCCATTAATTTTTCCACTGCCAGGGCATATCCAAAGTTGTTGCTCATGGACGAAACGTAGTCCAACCGGTCGGTAAATGGCATGATCTGAAGAAATGTGTTCCGTTCCCCAATCTTTTCATGGTTGCGGTGTAGATACCCCATGACGGGTTTCAAATCCACCACATTTTCCCCGTCCAGAACAGCCACCATGCGAAAAACGCCATGCGTGGAAGGATGTTGGGGACCGAGGTTGACAATCATCTGATCTGTTTTAAATCCGCCTTTCCCATTTCCTCGGGTGAGTGTTCGATACAGGGGATCCTCGCCCTCCGGCGACCAGCTTTCCGGGTTGAAACCGGCAGGGTACTGCAGATTATTCTGATATGGATTGGAGTCCTCAATCCGGCGGACATGCCCCTCTGGCCAACGGCTTTTGAATGGTTTGATATCCTCTTCAAAGAAAGGTTCCTTCCAATCCTTGCGCAGGGGATGCCCGGAAAATCCCTCCCAGGTGAGTATCCTGCGTAAATCGGGGTGCCCGTCAAACCGGATGCCTAACAAATCCCAGGCTTCGCGCTCCTGGAATTCAGCACCCGGATATACGGAAACCAGCGAGGGGACATGGCTTTCTGTTCGATTGGTTTGAGCTTTCAACACCAAAGATCTGCCACCAATGGAACGGTACAAGTGATAGACAACCTCCATCAAATCTTCGGGGTAGTAATCCACCCCGGTGACCGACGACAGGTAATCATATCCATACTGGTCTCGCAGAGCCCGCATCACTTCCACCAGGTGAGGAGAATCAACAAGGTATCCCTGGTATCCCTGGCGGGCATCCGGTTTTACCCATTCCGGAAATTGTTCCGCCAGGTTGGGCGCTGCCTGGGTGATGATTCGGTCAGTCATGGCTATTCTCCTCTCCTTCCATCACTTCGGCGGGTGCTTCTATCTGCTCATTCTGCATGGAAATCAAGTCGTACTGGCGGGGATCCATCAGGTCTGGTCCCAGGACGGGAACAGGAATGGGTTGATTGGGTTCTTTGGTATACCACCGAACCGTTTTCAAAGATTGGGTCTGAATTAGTTTTTGAAGAGTCATCAAGCCGTTTATTAGAGACTGGGGCGTGGGGGGACAACCCGGAATATACACATCCACAGGAATAAACCGGTCAATACCCGGCACGACACTATAACCCTCCTTGAAAGGTCCGCCGCCAGAAGCACAGGCACCCATGGCGAGAACATACTTGGGTTCCGGCATCTGATTGTAGAGGCGGACAATTTGTGGCACCATTTTTTTCGTGACAGTACCGGATACAATCATCACATCCGCCTGGCGGGGACTGGGACGCATCACCTCCATGCCAAAGCGGGCAAAATCATACCGGCTGGCTGCTGTGGCAATCATTTCAATTGCACAACACGCCAGACCAAACATCATTGGCCAGAGGGAGTTAACCCGCCCCCAGTTGTAAATTTTATCCAGCGTGGTGACGGTGACCCGTCCCTGCAAATCTGGTGGAACTGGCACATCTGGATGATTCAGATTTTCTGGACTCATGGTCTTTCCTTGTTTTTTGAATTTAGCGGGAATAATTATCAGGCGGGAAACTTACTGAAGAGATATCATGAATTGTATCCAAATTTTCCAACCTGTCAATTTGGAATTAAGTAAAATATTATTATCTTAATTCATTGTTTTCTTGTATAATTTATCCATGAATTCAAATATGTCAAATGAAAATACCCGGCAGGTGCTGATTCAATATTTGCTTCATCACCCCGCCAGGACAGTGTCCGAGATCAGCAAGGCATTGCACCTGACAAAAGCAGATATCCGCTACCACTTGAAGGACCTGATCCACCAGGGAAGTCTCATTTCCTTACCACCCCCCGATCTTCGTGAGAGACGCGGCCGCCCGGCGCAGCGTTACCAGGTGGCAGAACTTGCCTTGCCGCATAACCTGGTTGCTCTATCCTCGGCTCTTTTAACCTCGTCAATCCATATGACGGAACCCAAAACAGACCAGACCAATCGTCTGGAAAACCTTGCACAGCAAATGGCGCAACCCATCCCGGTTTCGCACACGCTACCCCAGCGGCTGGCTGAAGCGCTGGACAGGTTGCGCAAATGGAATTATGAGCCCGCGTGGGAAGCCAGACCGCAGGGTCCAAGGATCATTTTGCATCACTGCCCCTACATGGCACTGATTTCAAACCATCCCGAACTGTGTGAACTCGATCGTTGCCTGATCACCATTCTGACGGGTGTGGACCTGCAGCTGGAATATAACAGGCTTGTCAATGTCCGACAACAGTTATGCGCTTTCTCTCCAAAATAATTAGGCGGGAGCTTGCAGCTCCCACCACGATCTTGTTGTATCCATTAGAATTTATTCCACTGTCACCGACTTTGCCAGGTTGCGGGGTTGGTCCACATCCAGACCCTTCAACGCAGCAATATGATAGGCAAACATCTGCAGAGGTATGACAGTCACAACAGGACTGAGGAGCCAGGGGGTTTCCGGCACCCAAAACACATGATCTGCCAGTTCGGCTGCCCGTTGGTCCCCCTCCGTAGCCACCACGATCACGTTGCCCCCCCTCGCCCGCGCCTGTTCAATTTGGCTGATCATCTTTTCGTACCATTGATCCCGGGGAGCCAGTGCTAAAACCGGCATATCCCTATCAATCAAAGCAATTGGACCGTGTTTCATTTCTCCCGCCGGATAGGATTCAGCATGGATATACGAAATTTCCTTCAGCTTTAACGCCCCTTCATGTGCAATGGGCATCTGAATACCGCGTCCCAGGTACAGGATATTGCGAATGTACCGCATTTCCCTGGCTGCCTGCAGCACATCCTTCTCCCGGTCCAGGCATTTACCCACCAGGTCAGGCACCAGGCGCAAATCCGAAACCAATTGGTGCCTTTGACGCTCATTGATCACACCACGCAAATCCGCCAGTAATACAGCCAGCATATACAGATCCACCAATGGGGCAGAGAATGCCTTGGTGGATGCCACTCCAATTTCAGGACCAGACTGCATGGAAATATACCCATCCGCAACCCGCATTGCTTGAGAGCCGATCGCGTTGACGATGGACCACAGAACTGCGCCACGTTTCCGTCCCTCTTCCATGGCAGCCAGCGTATCCGCAGTCTCTCCAGACTGGCTGATTGCCAGCACAACGGTATCGGAATCCACGATGGGATCCTCATACCGAAATTCGGAGGCAATTTCCAACTGAGCCGGGATGCGGGCAATTCGTTCAAGCAGGATTTTTCCCACCATCCCCGCATGAGCAGCAGTTCCGCAAGCCGTCAGGATAATTTTCTTTATTCTTCCGGCGAATTCAGGAGACAGATTCAGTTGTGGCAGGTGGATTCTGCCATCATCAAAATCAACCCTGCCCGCCAGTGTATCCGTCAGGGATCGTACTTGCTCGTGGATCTCCTTCTGCATAAAATGGCGGTACTCCCCTTTCTCTGCTGCAATGGGGTCCCATCCAATATTATGCTCCTCAAGGTGAACCTTTTTGCCATCCAGTGACTGAACCTGGATGGAAGATTTAGAAACCACAGCCATCTGGTGTGATTCCAGGAACAGCATCCTGCGGGTATGATCCAGGATCGCTGGAATGTCAGACGCGATGAAATTTTCCCCATCCCCCAACCCAATCACAACACCGCCTGCATTTCCAATCCGCGCAGCAATAATCGTATCCGGTGCCATGGTTGACAGGACAACAATTCCGTGTGCTCCCTTCAGGTATTTCAATGCCTTGCGGACAGCTTCCTCCAATGGCTCTTCCCGGGAGAGGAATTGTTCAATCAGGTGAACAATCACTTCCGTATCAGTTTCCGTATGAAACTCCACCCCCTCTGCTTCCAGGTCTGCCTTGAGTTCCAGATAATTTTCAACAATCCCATTATGGACCACAACTACTTTTCCGGTATTTCCAATATGGGGATGCGCATTCCGGGCAGTAGGCTCGCCATGAGTTGCCCAGCGTGTGTGCCCTATTCCAATGGTTCCCTGAATGGGTTGGTTTTGAACAAGAGACTCCAGCTTGCTCAATTTTCCCGCTTCCCGGCGAACCTCCACGTTGCCATTGGAAAGAACTGCAATTCCAGCGGAATCATAGCCCCGATATTCCAGTCTTCGTAATCCATTCAAAATGATCGGTGTTGCATTCTGGTCACCGACATAACCGACGATACCACACATGGATGCTCCTTGTTCCACCTGGCTGTAATCCGCCAGGGGATTCTGATGGAAAAATCTGGCTGTCTATTGTCAACCAGTTCCGAACTGATTTCATTCCCGGAAAAGTACGGATGCAGTACGCATCCCAAGGGCTTCCGCTGATCCTTCGATTTTCCCGCCGACCAGACTGGCAGCCTGTTCCCGGCGGTTAACGCAGCCTTGCGACTGCGAACCCTTGTCCTCGTCACTCCGTTGTCCCCCAGCGGAGCCATGCGCTTCACTTTTACCTGTACAGTACGTTGTCTTTGTCCGGCACCTCCAATCTTGATCGGTTCCCTGATTATACCCGATAAAAAATCACCCCGGCACAACAAGATACCGGGGTGATTTCCAATCAACCAGCTTTATTCACCAAATTTGTTAACGACAGAAACCACTTCGGGGAAATCAATTCCCAGTTTCCAGAGGGTCTCTACCGTTGGGATGCCATTGTGATTCCAGCCGCGCCGCCTGTAGACCGCATCCACAAGTTTGTCATACCGCTCCTCGCGGTATTTGCGCAGGGCAGCCATTTTCTGCTCAGTAGTCATCCCGTCCAGTTGCAATCCAACCTCTTCCTTTAGCTGGGTGTCATAACGCTCAGCACGGGACTCATATTCCTTGACTGTCACAGGTCCCATGGCGCGGTAAGGTGGATAATCATATTCACGGGTTCCATATCCCAACCTGGCAGCAAAAACCCGTTGGAACTGGTACACACGTTCAGATTGAACAAGAATATCCTCAATTGTTACCGGTACCCCCGTAACCCCCTCATGCAGCCAGCGATAGTTTTCCACATGCTCCGGCACCTTGGCGGCTTCCTTGGGGGGCAGTGACCGGTTGCTGGTTGGAATGATATCATTCCAGGGCAGTTTGCATAATCCATGCAGGCTGAACCAGGTGCGCCACAGGGGGAAATACCATAAAGCTTCAGCCTTATCCTCAAAAGATGGGAGTTGTTTATGAACCATGTCCATGAAAATCAACCAGGCTTCATCATGCTGGGCACCCTTGGTCGCCAAAGCATATCCACCCTGCTGGGCAAGTGATTCCTTGGGAATGTACTCAGAAATTTCCATGCCCTTGACATGCATGGCAATATCCTTCATCAGTTGAGGATCAGCCCCATACTTCTCTGCAAATAATTCTGCCATGTAGCGGGTTCCCTGGCCTACAATTACACCAAATCCTTCACCTCGCGCCATCTGGTGAATCAACGTAATGGTGGATTCAAAGTTTCCCCAGGTCAGGTCCAATCCGCCGGTTCTTTCCTTCGTCAGGATTCCATATTCATAACATTCCATGGCAAAAGCAATGGAGTTCCCCAATGATATGGTATCAATCCCATAGGTATCTGCATAAAAATTCAATTCCAACATTTGCCCGGGATCCCAGATACTCAGGTTGGAAGCCATTGCACCAAGGGTCTCATACTCCGGTCCATCTACAAAAACCACCTGTCCCTTGTAGGGTCCTGTGGTCAGGTGGAAATGTGGTACTCCATGGGCACAAGCCATGGTGCATCCATACCAGCACCCATCCGGACCGCGGCGATCAAACATGGGCTTCCAGATTTCTCCTGCAATTTGAGCTGCACGATCATCGGAACCAAACCGGAAATTCTCAATCGGTAGAAGATCAAACCGGCTCATAATTTCCACAAGGTACGGAGTACCCGTACCCGCCATATCGTTCTGGGACGAGTCAAACTCCGCAATTTCCTTATTGATTCGCTGACCAGCTTTACGGATGAGGTCCATGTTTGCCACACCATTGCTGTCACCCCGTACATCAGGCGTCCGAACAACAATCGCCTTGATGTTTTTCTGCCGCAGAACAGTTCCAGCACCACCGCGGGCAGCCTGTTTAATTCGAATTTCCTTCCTGCGGGGATCGTAGTAGCTGATATTTAAACCGCACATGGGAACATATTCTGCTGCAGAACCGGCAGTCACCGAAGAGAGATTGCGCTTGCCGCGCTCATCCTCTGCATACAGGTCAAACAAAATCGGGTTAAGTAAATGCGTGTCCATTGGCTCAAGGGGAGCGTCTTCGATCCGCACCACACCCGAAACACCGTCGATGAAAATCACCACCTCCCGGTCGGCAATTCCCTGTACCTCAAGGGCATCAAAACCGGCAAATTTGAGATAGGGACCAAAATAGCCGCCGCCATTGCTGTCAATAATTGACTTGGTTAACGGTGAGATTGTTACTGCTGTACACTTACCCGTTCCGGGGTAGGCAGTAATTCCGCCGATCGGACCACCAGCAATCACTAGCTCGTTTTCAGGGTCATCCCATCGGGTATCATCCCTGACAGCATTCCAAAGCAGCCAGAGGCAAAATCCCCGTCCGCCCGTGAAGAGATCCTTCATTTGCTGCGTGACCGGTTTTATTTGAATTGAGTGATCACTCAAATTGATATAGAGAGTTCGATTGGCATAGCCTCTCACAACCGGCTTTTTCTCAAAAGAAAGTTCCGCCAATGTTTGGTGTGCTTCACGCACTTTTTCGATCGACAGGTCCATAGGTTTCTCCATCCGATGGGTAGAGGTTAAGTGTGGAAATTGATCAGACATAATCAAAAAGGTCTGTCGCAATTTACCGTTTTCATTATAAGGAATCATTGGCGTTCCGACTACTTTTGACTTGTCACCGCTTCATTTGACAAATGTCACCAAAACAACTTTCCAATAATAATTATTTATGTCGATCCTGTTTTTGCCGGGCAAAGATACCGGTTCTCTTTTCCGTTTCGGATTAAAATAGATGTATGAACCTTGAAGATCAACTTGATATCTATTTACGTGCCCGTTTTACCTTAATTGTGCTGATCACGCCGGAGGAAGACCGTGCCCTGCAGACCATCAAATCGGTGTGTGAACGCACCCAGCGCCGTGCCCTGACATGGGACACCGCAGATGGATTTTCCTCTCTCACCCCCACGACCGGGGCACTCCCGGCTGCCCGCGATCCGCTCACCGCCTTGGAGCAGGTGGAAAAGATGGAGGGGTACTCTCTGTTCATCCTGAAAGATTTTCACGATGCGTGGGGAAATCCGCAAATCAAGCGCAAGCTTCGCAGCGTATGCCAGAAGCTGAAATTCACCAAGAAATCCATCCTGGTAACAACCTGCACCACTAACATCCCCGAGGAATTAAAAGATGAAGCGGTCCTGGTAAATTTCCCGCTTCCCGGTACGGAGGAACTGGAGGATGTACTGGTCAATCTGACCCGCACGCCTGGTGTTCGTGTCAACCTGACCCCACTGGGGCATGAAAAGCTTGTCCAGGCTGCGCTGGGTCTGACCTCCTCCCAGGCACAGCGGGTGTTTGCCCGTGCAATTGTGACGGATGGGGTACTGGATGATCGTGACATTGACCTGGTAACAGATGAAAAAAAGCAGATCATCCGGGAAAGTGAGGCTCTGGAATTTTATGCCGTCAGCGAATCACCGGATGATGTCGGTGGTCTTGGTGTCCTCAAAGAATGGCTGCGCCTGCGCGAGCGAGCTTTCACGCAGGAAGCCCGAGCCTATGGCTTGCCGGCTCCCAAAGGGATTGCGTTGATTGGCATTCCAGGAACGGGGAAAAGTCTCACAGCAAAAATGATCGGTGGTCTCTGGCGGCTTCCCCTCCTTCGATTGGATGTAGGCGCCCTGTTTGGCTCCCTGGTGGGAGAATCCGAAGAGCGAACCCGCCGCGCCTTGCAGGTGGCGGAAACAGTTGCTCCCTGTGTGGTCTGGATTGACGAAGTGGAAAAAGCCCTTGCCCATGGCGGGCTTGATAGTGGCACCAGCACGCGCGTTTTTGGCACCATCCTGACCTGGATGCAGGAAAAAACATCGCCCTGCTTTGTTGTTGCCACAGCCAATGATATTGCCAGCCTGCCGCCCGAACTTCTCCGCAAGGGGAGATTTGATGAAATATTCTTCCTGGACCTGCCCACCCAGGCAGAGCGCAAGGAAATTTTTACAGTTCACCTCCGGAAACGCAACCGCATCCCCGCAGATTATGACCTTGATCAACTGGCTGCGGCAACCGGGGGTTATGTTGGCGCAGAGATTGAACAGGCGATCATTGATGCCATGTATTTGGGGTTTAATGAAAACAGGGAATTCTCCACTGCTGACATCCTGGCTGCCATCAAACGACAGGTTCCGCTTTCCATCTCCCAACGGGAAACAATTGAAGCCCTTCGCTCATGGCTGCGCGAAGGCAGGGCGCAGTCTGCATCCTTCCAGGGCGCGGAGGAAGCCGCCAACCAGTTTGTCCCCATCCAACTGGATATTCAACCCCGCCCACAAACTTCCTGATCCACATCAATGCCCTCTTACTGGCTGGAAGAAAATCTCTGGTCTCAAGTCCCATTCCTGGGCGGTCCAGTCCGCCGCAGCGCATTGAAGGAATTACTCGGGCGATCTGCTGAAGGTGACCCCAAGGCAATCCAGGCACTGCTGAGGGCAATGAAATCCCACCCGCAGGAGGATATTCGACATCAGGCAGAGAACTTTTTTCACGGCAACCTGACAACCGAATGCATTAACACCCTCTGGGAAATCTGGGTGAGGGAGCGGAGTGCATTCATTCTTGAAATTCTCCAAGCCCAAGGACAGCCGGCATCCAGAAAGATCCCCGCCTGGGGCATTCCCATTCTCAGCCGGTTAAAACTTCACCGGGCAAGTGACCTCAAGGAATTGCTTAAATGGCACCAGCCAGACCCGGTATTCATTTTTATACAGGCATGTTCCGATCCAGACTCCGAGATACAGGCTGCTGCCCGGACCGTGTTAACCAGCCTCACCAGCCGGGATCATATCCAAAGCTTTTGCCAGGAATGGCTGAAACATCGCTCCCCCTTGTTGACGGAAATCCTGGTTGCGGGGGGATATCTACCGGAAAAGCCCCCCGAAGCAAGAATCATGGTTGCCCTGAAACTGAACCGGATGGATATCGTTCTGCATGCAGCATCCGGCGAAATCCAGGCTCTCATAGCCGCGCTGCAGGATCAAGACCCGGAAATAGCCCAAAGGGCTGCCTATGTGATCCGAAACCTGCAAAACCAGGATGGAATTAACCAATTCTGTCAAATCTGGAATGAAACCAAAAGCCCCCTGCTCACGGATATTTTGGTTTCTGCGCGGTATATCCCAACAGAACCAGCAAATCTACAATTACTATGCGCATTAACGGTTAGCCGCCAGGATATTGTGGAACAGATTTCTCCGGAAATGCTCCCGGCATTGATTCAATACAGTCAGCACAACGATCCTGTCATCCAGACTACAGCAATCAATGCCCTGCATCGACTGAAGAAAGTGAAAACACGGGAAGCCATCTGCCAGATGGCACTCGAACATCCGGATAGCCCAGCCCGAAAACTCGCTGTCGAAGCGGGATATGTTCCTCGATCCCCAGAAAAGCGTGCCCTCTTTCTGTTCCTCACTGCCCAGTGGGATAAATACGATGAACTGGATTTTGATCAAAGAATATTGCGTTCTGTTTATGAAACAGCAAATCAGGATACCCGCCTGTTAATCACCCGCAGCCTCCAGCATTCCGGTCGGGCGGATTATTTAAGTATCCTGACCGGCGTGGATTTTCGGTCCCGGGCGGGGAAAATAACACCAGAAGAAGCCAGGTTAACCATCCGGATGCTGAAAGATCGGCAGGAGTGGGAAAAACTTTGGGTTCTTTCCCAGGAACTGGCTTTAATCCACAGCATCGAAATTATCCGCATCCTTGGTGCGGCAGGCTGGCAGCCAGGTTTGCCTAATGACCGGGATATCTTCCGACAACTGGTGTTAATCAGCCACAAACCCATCACTCTCAATAATGCGGAACTGGTTCGTTCCCTCCCCCCTGCATTACCCAGGGCAACCCTTCGAGTAACCGGCAGGATCAATGATGTGGCATTCTCACCTGTTCAACCTGTGGTTGCTCTGGCAACCAATGCCCGCAAGGTTATCCTGTGGAATTTCCAGTTGGGAAAAATCCAGACTGTGATCAAAGATCCCTTCCAACATTCCATTGGCAAGGTCGCCTACAGCCCATCCGGCACATTGATTATCGGAGAACGCACATCCTCCAGGGAATTCTGCCAGGTCATGGGCTGGTCTGATGACCGGGCATTTGAAATGGGGTACCACCAGGGGTCTATAACAGGAATCCTTCCTATTGGTGATGACCTGGTGCTCACTGGCGGCAGAGACCAGATATTGAAATTATGGAATCTACGCAACCATACCCAGATTCACCAAGCTGTGCTGGGTACCTGGCCGCGATCCATGGCAATATCTCCAGATCAGACACGCCTGGCATGGGCAAGTGATTCCCTTCACCTCCTAAAATTGCCGGACCTGAACCAGGTTCGGCAAATTCGCATACGGATGCAGCGGAAATCCTATCAATCTTCCACATCGGTGATTCATGCACTGGCATTCTCACCCACGGGAAGCCAGGTTGTCTGCGGACATAATAATGGTCAGATAACAACCATCTCCATCAGTGATCGCAAGGGGGATCAAAATCATGCTTTTTCCCACGCATTTGGCTCGGCAGTAACAGGTGTCCGGTTTGTGCCGGGACACAATATATTAATTTCTGCCAGCAAGGATGGACAGATCCAATTTTCACGTTGGGGAGACCAGGCAAAGGGAAAGATGGCATTCTCTCCTTTTGGGCAAATTACTTCTGTTCAGGTATCCCCAACAGGGGACTTCATGGCGACCGGCACCAGTTCCTCTTCCCTGGTACTATGGGATTTACGCACGCTGGATATTCCCCGCTTATTCAGCCTGCCTCTTGCCAGCGCGCTTCCTGCCCACTTGACTGCAGCGAGGGAGATGCGTCAATATGCAGGTATCCCCCAATGGGTGCAGGCTCCCTTGGATTTTCTGATCCTGATGCTGCAGCGAAAATTCCAATATGACATTCAGGTTGATGAGATTATTCAGATTCAAGCCGGGGAATTTGATATCATGATTGATGGAATCGAGGGAGTGGAAGCGGATGAAGAAATGGTTTAATGAGTTTCGAAAAAAGAAACAGCCACAAACACCTCAACCAGATGAACTGACCCTTGGCGCACGGCTCAAACAAGCCGAAATGGATCTACAATCTGCCAGGAACGAGATTTCTCATCTTCAATCCGAACTGCAACGCCTCCAGGATTCCATCCTCGTCCAGTCAGAATCAACCGCCCATATCCAACTGGAACAAATTGCCGGTGAGATTGCAACAGCCCTGGCACAACTGGAAACCCAGGCATATTTGTTGGAGATGGAGCATAAGAATATCCAGGCATGGGATATCCTCCAGGTGGCTCGCCGCTTTACCCAAGCTTTTGCCCGGCGCGGAGTGATTACAGAAGGAGTGATTGGAGAAGTTGTCCTGTATGACCCCGTTAAACATATGCCGATCCGGGATCAGCAAACCATCCCTACCGGAAACCCAGTCACGATTCGAGTACCGGCAGTCCGATTTCGGGGTAAAATCATCACCCGGGCACAAGTTGTCCCAAGGGATGAAAAACCATCATGAGTGGCAGACTGGCAATTGATTTTGGCACATCCAACACCCTGGCAGCCATTTGGGATCCAATTCACAAGGAAGGAATCCCTGTGGAAATTCCAGATTATTCCATCCCGGTACGTCAGGGAAGCACCCAGATTCCCGTCATCCCCTCCCTCATTCACTATACGCCGGATAACCGCCAATGGATCGGGAACCAGGTTATCCAACATGGATTGAAACAAAGCAACCAGACATTCCGGTGGATGAAGCGCTATATCACACAGCGCAGCCCATACAAGGTTCGGGTGAATGGACGTGAAATCACGCCATACATCGCCGGGCAGGATTTTCTTTCCAGTGTTCTGGTGTTTGCCGGACAGCAGGTAAATCTCAAGGATGAAGAAATTGCATTCAGTGTTCCAGTGGAAGCCTTTGAACATTATGAAAACTGGCTGTCCACAATTGCCGAAGGCATTGGAATGCGCCGGTACCGATTGATTGATGAACCCTCCGCAGCAGCGCTGGGATATGGCACGCACATTCAACCGGGAAACACGTACCTTGTGTTTGACTTTGGCGGCGGAACCCTGCATGCTGCAATTGTACTGATTGAAGAACCGGGAGAAAAAACCGGGCCGCGCTGCAGGGTCTTGGGCAAAGCCGGGCTCGATCTTGGTGGAACCTCCATTGACCAATGGATTTTTCAGCGGGTCTTGAAAAACAATCACCGTCAGGATATGGATGAGGATGTCCGGCGCATGTCTGCTTCCCTGTTGGTGGAATGCGAACGTGTCAAGGAACAATTGTCATTCAAGGAATCCGCCGAATTGACTGCCATGGACCCGGAAACCGGAGCGGTTTTAAGCGATACGATGACAAGGTCGCAACTGGAAGACTTAATGGAAGAACAGGGTCTGTTTACGCATCTTAATCGAACCATCCAGAGAGCGGTTAACCATGCCAGGGAACATGGATACCAGGAAGAACACATCCATTCCATTCTCATGGTCGGTGGAAGCAGCCAGATTCCATCTGTTCAGCGAATACTCCGGCAGATATTTGGCGCGGAGCGTGTTTTCTTTAATCGCCCGCTGGATGCCATTGCCCGGGGCGCGGCTGCCTTCGTTGCCGGTATGGATTTTTATGATCATATCCAGCATGATTACGCCATCCGGCATACCAATCCCAAAACCGGTGGGTATGAATACCGCACCATTGTACGGCGCGGCACTCCTTATCCCACCCAAAAGCCCGTTGCAACATTAACAGTGAAAGCATCCCACGATGGACAACAAAACCTGGGACTGGCAATATTTGAAGTGAGTGAACACCGCAGGCTGGATACTGCCGAACCTGTGGAATTGATGTTCGATCCGGGTGGTGCCGCCCGAATCGTTCCCATCACGCCGCAGGATGAGGAAAACCGCTCCCTCTTCTGGATGAACGAACACCAGCCAACCTTCCTGGTTGCAAATCCTCCAGCAGAAATGGGGCAACCCCGTTTTCGCGTGGAATTTAATGTTGATGCCAACAAGCGTTTGACGATCACAGTACGGGACATGGTTACCAATAGCTTAACCCATCACGATTACCCGGTTGTAAAATTAACTTGAAGCATTCAAAGGAGAAGTTATGTCCCACATTTCGCGAATTCAAACAAAAATCAAGGAGAGGAAGTACCTGATCCAGGCTTTGGAAGACCTGGGGTACCAATTTGAGGAAGTGCCTCAAACCGTCCGGGGGTATGGAGGGCAAAAAAGCAGCGTGGAGATCGTCATCAAACTGCCGCTCAGTTATGATATCGGCTTGCGGGCAACACCGGATGGTTATGAAGTGGTTGCAGATTGGTTTGGTGTGCGGGGCACCACCTCAAAACAGTTTGTCAACCAGTTATCTCAACGATATGCGTACCATGCCGCCCGGGCAGAGATGGAAGCCCAGGGTTTCACCCTGACAGAGGAAGTGGAAGAAAAGGGAGAAATCCGCCTGGTTTTGAGAAGGATGGCGTGAGGAGGGATGAATGGATATACAGGAAATTGAAATCACCATCAATAAACAAGGACAGGTGGAAGTGCACGTGCGCGGTGTGAAGGGAAAAACCTGCCTTGAGTTAACCCGCGCCCTGGAAGAAGCACTGGGGGGCGAGGTGATCCTGAGAGAAATGACCCCCGAGGCGGATGAAACCACGGACAATCCACTGGATCATCAGCTTGACCTGCGAACCTGATTGACACACCCGGGCAGCCCTGCATTGATTCGGATACACCACCTGGAGCCAGCCAGCAAAGCCAATGGACCAGGTCTGCGAATGGTCTTCTGGCTTCAAGGATGTACCTTCAATTGTCCCGGCTGTTTTAATCAGGAAACCCATGTAATGAATAGCGGTCAAGCATTGGATATTGATCTCCTCACCGCCAGGTTGAAGGAACATTCAACAAACCTGGAGGGTATCACCATCAGTGGTGGTGAACCTTTGCTGCAAATATCTCCTCTAACCCGGTTTTTGGAAATCGTACGCCAAACAACTTCCCTCTCCATCCTCGTCTTCACCGGTTTTTCCTGGGAGGAAATCCAAAACCTGCCGGAAGGTGACCATTTTTTAATGAATGTGGATGTCCTGCTGGCTGGAAGATACATTCACCACCTGCGGACTGCAAACAGCCTGATTGGTTCTTCCAATAAAACCATCCACTTCCTCACCAAACACTACACGTTGCAGGACTTGGACAAAGTACCCCCGGCAGAGATCGTCATCGCACCGGATGGATCCGTGCGTTTGACTGGGATCAATCCCCTCCAATGGAAGGAGGGGAACCAATGAGCCCGAATGACATGAAACCCACACCAGATTTTCGCACGATCCTGATTACAGGGGCAAGCTCCGGATTAGCCCAGGATGATCACATCACATTAACGGCGTTTGGGGTTTTGGCGCAGATCTTTCTTGAGCCGGAACCAGACAACGTCCAAATCATGGCGGAATGTGTTGTCAGGGGATTTCACCAGGCAGTCCGCGAGGTTGCATTGGAATTGCTGACGAGGCTGGCTGTTACTGGAAATCCATTTGCAATCCTGGCAATCTATCACCTGGCAATCCATGATGATTCCATGGAAGCGCAGGAAAAAATTCTCTCCATGGATATCCCTGCATCCGATCCATCCCAACATGCTGTCTTTCTTCTCTGTACAGGACAATTTTCAATTTTTCAACAAATTTCTGGCGGAAAATCTCTGGTTCTGAAATATCTCCAAAACCACCCAGACAACCAGTTACTGGAGCGAATCCATGCTGCCATGCATCGGCATGGACAGGATTTTTTGGAATCCATCATTGGTATTCTACAATATCCAACCAGAGAAGCTTTCCAATCCTTGCTTGAATTGTATTCCAGGCTCTCGCCCATGGATCAAACCCTCAGCCTTGATTTTTTGCAGGAACAGGTCCTTCAATCCGGCAGTCAGCCTGCCATGGATGCGATCTGTGAGCTTTTCATCCTTTATGAGGACCATGCCGCACTCACCATGGCTGTTTCGCTGGATATTTCACCCGGCGAACCCACACGAAAAGCTTTGTATTATTTTTTGAGCCAGCAGTGGGAAAAATATGAAAACCTGGACTTTTCCCACAGGCTTCTACATACCGCTTTTGAAGCTTCCCCTGCCCCATTACGCCGGAGAATCCTGGACCTAAGTCGTTATAGTGGTGCGATTTCCTGGCTTCAACCAATCTCTGGTACTACACCGGGACGCTGGATCCAGGAAATGAGCGAAGGGGATTGGGTGTACACCATAAAGGAGCTTCAAACCCAGGGCAGGCTGCAGGATCTCTGGCGGCTGGCTCAATCTGCGCCTCCCCTATGGTCTGTCCAAATCCTAAAATTTCTTCAACAATCCACATGGCAGGCGGAGGTCCCAGAAGATTGGACAGGCTTCCAAACCCTTTGCGCGCTGGCTGAGTTTTGTTACCACAAGCCCCCTGAAATTAATCCCCACAAATTCCTGAAATCACCCCAGGATCGAATTTCCGCACTCACCCTCAGCCCGGATGGTGCCATGATTGCCATTGGGGGGATGGATTCATTCATTCACCGTTGGAAAATTCCACGCGGGGATTGGATTCCCGATCCAATTGCCTGCCCGGTTCGGGGAATCCAGGCTCTCCAATTCAGCCCGGACGGAATGTACCTGCTGGCTGCCTTCTCGGACTTGACACTACGAGTGCTCCGCCTGGACGATCTCAAATGGGTGAAATCCCTGGAAGGACACACCGCTCCCATCCGGTCCCTCGCCATCCATCCGGACAGTAGGACCGCCTATTCAACGGGCTTTGATGGCACTCTGCGTTCCTGGAGATTCCCGCTGGGTCCGGAATTACGCAAAATCCACCAATCTGATCTGGAAATCTTCGATCTATCCCTGTCACTCGATGGCAGCCTGCTTCTCTCGGCAGGTGCTGACCAGGTCATCTCAGTATGGAATCCATCAAATGGTGAAAAAATTCGCACCCTGGAAGGGCATCTGGATACGATCACCTGTCTTTCCATTTCCAATTCGGGGAACCTGTGCGCGGGCGCCAGCCGGGATCGTCATCTTTATCTTTGGAATTGCCGGACTGGAAAACAACTTCATAATTTTATTGAACATCACAGTCAAATTACAGCCATTTGTTTTCACCCGGCAGAAGAAATCCTGTACTGCGGAAACGCGGATGGTACAGTACTGCTGTATTCCACCCAGACCGGGAAACAGATTTTAAAATTGTCCAATCACACCCAACCGGTGATGGGATTAACCATCCAACGGAGTGGGGAATACCTGGTCACTGCAGCATCCGATGGGGAAATTATCGTATGGAACCAGGAATTATTCCTGCTCTCCCGATCCAACCTGGTCAACAATCCTGCATTTTGGGTACAAAACCTCCAGCAAAAACTGGACCGTCCCAACCAGACAACGACAACCAAAAATTGGTTGAAGTTTATGCTTGAGCTTGCCCGTTGGCAAATGCGGTATGACGTTCAATTGGATGATGAAACTCGGGTACAATTGGGTGAATTTGATATTATCCTTTGACCTTGCCATATGAACCTGCTTAAGCGAATAGCCGCCCCACCTGACTTGAATACCGGGGAACGCCGGAACTATATTGGCGTTCAACTGGATGCGATTGGTGTCGGCATCGCAAGTGCAGCAGCACCCTACCTGCCTGTGTTTCTTGCCCGGTTGGGTGCCACCAGCACGGAAGTGGGTCTCCTGACAACCATGCCAGCGCTGACTGGTTTGATCCTCGCGATCCCGATGGGGCGTTTTCTGCAGCGTCAGAAAAACATTGTGCGCTGGTACAGTATGATGAGGTTGTCTGCAATTCTTGGTTATGCATTGACAGGTTTGATTGCATTCCTGCTCGCTGAACAGGCATTGGTCTGGGGGGTGCTCGGCATTTGGGCATTGATTACCATTCCGCAGACAATCCTTGCCATTACATTTAACGTGGTCATGAATGCTGTTGCTGGAAAGCATAGCCGATATGAATTAATGACCCGCCGCTGGTCCATTCTTGGGCTGACCACCACCTTGATGGGTCTGATTACAGGGCAATTATTAACCCTCAACAATGATGCGTTCCCCCTGAACTTCCAAATTGCTTTCATCCTGCTTTCCTTGGGCGGGGTTTTCAGCGCAATCATCACGAACCGGATCAAAATTGACCTGCCGGAACCGGAGGTTACTTCGAACCTCACCGAAGGGGATGAGGTCGCCCCCCGCCTCGGCATCCAGGAATCCATCAAAGCCTACTTTAAACCCATCCTTGCCAACCGTCCCTTCCTTTCCTTTATGAGCAAGCGATTGGTTTTTCTGTTTGGTTCCACACTTGCAGTGCCACTATTCCCGATTTTTTATGTGAAACAAGTCCAGGCAACCGATGGCTGGATTGGGATCATCAATAATGCACTGACATTCTCCCTTGTGCTGGGCTATTTTTTCTGGACAAGGATTTCCCGCAGGCATTCATCCCGGTACATCATTATCCTGACTACCTTGGGCGTTGGATTATATCCCCTGTTTGTCTCTCAAACCATGCAGCCCTGGGTTCTTGCCATCCTGGCGGGCTTGGTAGGATTTTTCCAAGGTGGTCTTGACTTGGTTTTCTTTGATGAACTGATGAAACTGGCACCCCCGGCATATATCCCCACATTTATTTCATTTGCTCAAAGCCTGCAATATTTATCCACCATGATCTCCCCGTTACTGGGCACGGCAATTGCAGATCAATTCGGCTTGACTGCAGGATTTCTCGTCAGCAGCGGGATGAGGTTGCTGGGGTGTTTCCTGTTTGGGCTTCCCCTGCTTGCAGAATGGGTAAAACAAATCAAACGACCTGTAATAACTGGCTAATCCTGGAGGTGCCATCATGACTGACCAAAACACCGTTCCTCCCACCTTCTGCCCAAACTGCGGCAGGATCATTGCACCAGACTGGGAAATCTGTCCGGATTGCGGGACAACCATTCGTCAATCCACTCCCTCCCAACAATCCACTGCTGGTACGCATCCTCCCCACTGGATCCCGGTTGAACCGGAACCCGCCATCCGCTGCAAAAAGTGTGGACGTCCTCTCAAGAAGGGTTGGGAGTCCTGCCCGGACTGCGGCACCCTGGTGGATGATGATGCACCACAGCAGCCGCCTGTTCCACCGGTATCCTCAAAAACAGGACCTTCCATGCGTTCCAATTCCAATCGCGGCTGGATGATTGGCTTGGGAGTGGCTGTTGTGGCTTTATTATGCCTGTTTGTAGCAAGTCTCCTGCTTGGGATTGGTGCATACACAACCCAAAAGGAACTTGAAACCCAGGTGGATTCTCTGCAACAAACCAGCACACAGGCTGCCATCCGGGTTGAAACCGAGCTTGAAAAAATGGAATCCACCCAGGTTGCCATGGAAGCTGCAAAACTTGCACAGGAGCAGGCATTTTTGCAAACAAGCGTAGCCCGGGAAGAAAATTACCGGGCAACGTTTACTGCCCAGGAATCCAACATGCAAGCCACCCTTTCAGCGTTTCAATTTGAAAATGCATATATCCTTTATGGTCCATCCGCTGGCAGCCTGCCTCATGTGGACGATACGTTTATTGAAGTGGAATGGACAGACATTGACATCACCAATGGGATTGTCGAAGCCACTTTCACCAATCCGTACGATCCATCCTTTAATGCATGGGATTATGGATTTATGTTCCGGAACACAGGTACCAACCTCCAGTACAGGCTCTTTGTATATTCGGATGGCACCTGGCATTTAACATTTGCACAGGGAGATGACCGCCCCGAAGTTGCTTCTGGTGATCTGACAAACCTGAACCTTGGTGAAGGGGACAAAAATATCATTCGCCTGATTTTCACTGGCGGCAATGGATCCCTCTTCATCAATAATGTCTTCATCAGCACATTGGATCTTTCCGGGAAAATCGAATCCGGCGGACTGGCAATTGGCACCGGTTTTTATTCCGGCAACGAAGTGGAAGGCTATTCCACCACCTATTCTGATTTTACGGTCTGGGAGCTCCCATAACAAAAAACAGGATCCACCAAAAACGGTGGATCCTGTTGGAAAGTATTCGTTGTAAAAAACGTCAGGATACAAAGCCATTTAAGAGGTGATCCATCCGGTTCTGATACACCAGGTCGATCCATTCCTCCCCAAAATCAATCCGCGTGATCCCGGTGTTATTCATTAAGAACCAGATATTCTTCTGCCGCTCCAATCCAAACAGTGCCCAGAGGAAATAATTATAAAAACCACCATGACTGACCAAAGCCACCACATCCTGTGTTCCGCCATGACGTTCCAATAAATCGCGGATCACACGCTTGGCGCGTTCATTCCGTTCTTCCGACTGCTCCATGGGACGATTCCACCAGCCATCATCCTTGATGTCATCTGTCAGGATGACTTTTGCATATCGTTCCTGGAAAAAGCCACGTGGTTTGCCCGGTGTGCCATAGGTTTCTTCGGTATCCTCATCCTTCAGATATAATCCGCCACCTTCGTGCCAGTCTTTCCATATGGTCAGGGGTAGATCCAGCCTTTCAGCTGTAATTCTTGCAGTCTCAAAAGCCCGTACCATTGGGCTGCAATACAGGTGGGTGATTCCGAATCCGGCTTCATTGGCAGGATCTCTCCATCCGGATCGCAATTCAGGCGATTGTCGTTGTAAAAACGCTGCCAATCGTTCCGCCTGCTGAACGCCCAGGTCGGTGATGGGGGGATCATCACTCCTTCCCCGGTCTGTACCGGTTGTGTCCCATAACAGGTTATTGGCAGATTGGGCATGACGAATAAAATAGAATTGCATCCATTCCTCCTGTATTTGAGCAGACCATATTATAACCGCGGCTGGGACTGAAAGATATGATTTCTAAAAACATATTTTTCGACTATACTGTGGAAAGCAATCAATCATTGTCCATAACGATACCGGAGATAATCAAAACTGATGACCATCCTACCCACCGGAAAACTCCCCGCCGAATTGCTGGAAAACCTCCTCCGCCACGCACCCGCCTCGGATCCGCGCCTCATCCTGGGTCCGGGGGTGGGTCTGGATTGTGGAGTGGTCCAGATGGGGGATGTACTGCTGGTGTTTAAAGCAGAACCAATTACCTTCGTTTCTGACCAGATTGGCTGGTATGGTGTCCATGTGGCAGTCAATGATATCGCCACAACCGGTGCCATACCCAGGTGGATGATGGTCACCCTGCTGTTGCCGGAGGGGAAAACCACACCCGATTTGGTCCAGTCCATTTCCAGCCAGATATATGCTGCAGCTGATGGTTACGGCATCACAATTGTTGGCGGGCATACCGAGATTACAACAGGATTGGATCGTCCGATTCTCTCAACCATGTTGATCGGCGAAGTATCCCCTGACCGGTTGATCACCCCGCGCGGAGCCTGCCCGGGAGATTGCATTCTCCTTTCCAAATCAATCCCGGTGGAAGGTACCGCCATCCTTGCCCGGGAATTCCCCGATCTGCTTCGAAACTCCCTCTCCCCGGAAGAACTTCTGGAAGCCCAAAATTACATCTATACTCCCGGCATCAGCGTTTGGAAGGACGCCAGGGTTGCCATCCAGGCTGGGAAAGTCCACGCCATGCACGACCCAACGGAAGGCGGGCTGGCAACTGCCTTGTGGGAACTGGCGGAAGCTTCCGGTACAACACTGGAAATCAAGCCGGAATCCATTCCTGTATCCAACCTCTCTCAAAAAATTTGTGATGCCTTGGAATTATCACCGCTGGGCACCATTGCTTCCGGCGCGCTCCTGATGGTAGTGCCGCCGGAGGAAAGTCTTAATATCCAGGAAGCCCTGCGCAATGCGGGCATCCCCTGCACAGAGATTGGGAATGTCAGGGAGGGCATAACAGAAGTCCGCTTGCTCCATCCGGCGGGCTCTCTGCCCATGCCAAGATACGATCAGGATGAAATTACCCGCGCTTTTCAAAATTGTTAAGCAAGGGGGTTGATTCCTCAAGCTGAAGAGGGTACACTCTGATAATGAGAGTATTTCGAGTAATATGGGTCAGCGTGTTCCTTCTTGGCTTGTTCTTAACAGGCTGCCAGGGAATAACCGCAGGAAGTACTCTACCTGCGCTCATTGACAATTCACCAAGCCCAGAAGAAACCGGATCTCCACCAGGCGAACCAACCCCCACTGTCTTGCCGATAATCCTGGGGGAAACCAGCGGGTCTATATGGGTCCGGCTTGACTACCCTGCAGATGGAACCATCGTAAACACACCCCAGGTGATATTTCAAGGTGCAGCCCCACCAGAGACTGTCATCTCCATTAACGAGGAAATTCTCCTCACATCTCAGGATGGTCATTTTCAAACCATCCTGTTCCTGGATGAGGGAGCCAACCTGGTGGAATTTATTGCCAGTGATTTGCAGGGAAATGAATTGGACACCATTCTGACCATCTACTACGAACCATAAGGAAAGGATAAAAAGATGAAAAAATGGATCACATGGATCATTCTGGCAGTGTTTTTCCTGTCGATCACAATTTCCCGGGTCTCTGCTGAAGCCCCATCCGCTGATGCTGCCGCCAAGCCAACCCCCAACCCGGAAAAAATCATTCGGCAAACCCAACATGCGGAAGACAAGGCGGATCGGGTAAAGTCACCAAAGCTGCATTACCAGGGGATTGTGCTTGAAGTGACCCCCAGTTCTTTGACCCTGACACTTGAAGATGGAACCAATCTCCTGGCTGGTATCACCGAATCCACAAAAATCCAGATCCCTTCCTTGGGGAAAGATGCTGCTGTTGGCGATATTCTGCCCGGAGTCAAAGTATCCATCCAGATACAGGCGGGGGAATCCGGCGAGTGGATTGCCCTTCGGATTCATGTCATTCCAGGGAAACCAGCAAAAATCCACCGGGTGGGAATCGTCACCGAATATATTGCCGGGACCAGCATCACCATCCAATCCAGGGATAATCAGCTTTACATCTTCCTGGTAACACCCGATACGAAAATTCTTCCTGAGGAACGAATGGGTGAACTGGCTGCCGGTCGCCGTGTCACCATCATTTGCCCGCGGGACGTTACCGGCGGTCCACATACGGCAATTGGAATCGTTGTCCACCCGGATCAAACCGGAGAGTAACTGCCAATTTATGTTATAATCGGGCGTGCCCGTCCCTGTAGCTCAGTGGATAGAGCGCTGGCCTCCGGAGCCAGAAGCGGCAGTTCGAGTCTGCCCAGGGACGCCATTCCCCAGATGTTTCGCCAGGGATTTCCCCACCCTGGCGAATTATTTTAACTTTCCCAGAGCAGCTGATTCCATCAAGGCAATCAGCGAAAGAACTGTCAGGACGAGCAGTACCCCAGCCAGGACCATCCATCCAACGATATTGGCAAGGGTGGCAAAGAGGATCATTCCAATCAGCCAGAGCAATGCTCCCTTGATTTTATTGGTATCACGCTCCAATCGGTCAAGGCTTTTGATCCACAGCAAATATCCTGCCAGCATGCCCACGAATATGATTCCGGTAAGGAACACCACAAATATCGTACTCGATAGATGCCCAGAGTCTACAGCCAGGATACCGCAATGCCTTGTAATCGATGGGGGATAATTGGGACCCTGAAACAGAAAAACCCGGACAAAAACAGCACGATTGGAAATTATATTTTCGCTGCCCACCTGCCATGAAATGGTAACTGTTTGGTTGGGGGGAATGACGAGGTCTTGTAAATACCGCACCACCTCATCCATTCCACCAGGAATGCTTACAGATGCCTGGACAATCGGTCTGATTTCATAATCCTTGGGGTTCCGGACTTTCACGAAAACAGTTGGAGACTCTGAGAAATTCATGACAAGCGGACAGGTTAACCCGGAAAGTTCTCCGTCCGTTGGCATGGATGGGTCATAACTGGTAGCTTCCGGGTATCCCCAGAACGACATTCCTTCCAGGTCAATCCAGGAAGAAACTCCATTGAGTGCCAGCCCCAAAAGCAAGGCAAGCGAGAAGATTATCAAACCGGTGACTTTCCATGTTTTCTTATTCATCAGGCAAATGACCCAAACATCATCGTTTACTGTCAATTTTACAGAATGAAGATTGTATCATCTTTTTCATTACATTGTTAATGACCTCCTCCCAACTATCAAGGGAAAGTTAATCAAGGGCTTCGATTTGTTGCTCCAACTGCCAAGCATGATGCACAGGATGTTTACAGGTATTCCAAACGCAAACATAAGCCGTGGGCTTGCCGGCAACCAACCCCCGATCCTTTAGAATGGCAGGTACGTCTGATGCTGCAGGATACGCTGAATGCCCCACCACAAGATGGGGGCGATATTTTTTCCGGACAACCTCAATCATTGCCCGGGTCTCCGGGTGCTCCATTTCTCCAATAATCACAAGTTCTGCTACCGGTCCCAGTGTGAAATCTGCAGCGCACAACCATTTTGCAAACATCGTAGGAAATTGAACCGCCTGCTCAAGTACGGGAGCAATCATCCCGGCTGCCTGGTCCTGCCAATCGGGGCGCCCTTCCAATGCGGCAAATTGAAGAATGGCAGAGACAGCCAGTGCGTTTCCGGATGGAGTGGCGTTATCCTGGATATCCCGGGGACGCAGAATGAGGGGCTTTTGATCATCCCGGGTATCATAAAAACCATCCCCGGTAGGTGTGGAAAAATGCTGAAGCATATCTTCTTTCAGTCGAAGGGCATTTCTGTACCACTCCATGTCAAAATCGGTCTGATAGAGAGCAAGCAGCCCGAGGATCAACGCGGCATAATCCTCCAGGTATGCCTGGTGAACCGCCCTGCCCGCCCTCCAGGAACGGCGGAGTTGTCCATCCACCATCAGGTTCTTCCCAAGAAAACGAGCGTTTTTCCGGGCGATTTCCAAATAATCGCTGCGCTGTAGATGGCGCGCCGCCTCCGCAAAGGCAATCTGCATCAAACCGTTCCAGGAAGCCAGAACTTTGTCGTCTGTTCCCGGTCTGGGTCGCCGGGATCGATCCACAAGCAATTTCTGGTGACACACCTTCAGCCGTTCATGAACATCTTCCAAAGACATGTGGAATCGATTTGTTAATTCTTCATCCGTCATCACCCGTTGGAGGAGATTGGAACCATCAAAATTTCCCTGCTCCGTCAAACCATAAGCAGCTTTAATAAATTCAATATCATCGACGGATGTCAGCGCATTTTCCACTTCTGCAATCGTCCAGGTGTAAAACCGACCTTCCCCTTCCTCACTATCCGCATCCAGGCTGCTGAAAAATCCTCCTTCCGGGTGGGTTAACTCGCGGGCAACAAAATCCAGGGTTTGCTCACACACCTGCCGAAACGCCCGGTTCCCGGTCAACAACCACCCATGCAGGTAAACCAGCGCAAGCTGGGCATTATCGTACAGCATTTTCTCAAAATGCGGAACAAGCCAGCGTTCATCAGTGGAATACCGGGCAAACCCGCCAGCCACCACATCATACATCCCCCCTTTTGCCATCGAATTGAGGGCATGAATCGCCATATCCAATGCCAATTTATCTCCCCGGATGGCACGCTGCAGCAGGAATTCAATCGTCATTGGTTGAGGAAACTTGGGAGCCCTGCCCCAGCCTCCATGCTTCCAATCATACCGGCGGGCAATTTCCATGACAGCTTCCTCCAGGGTTTCCCTGGTAAGGGAAACGTTTGCATCAGCATCCACTCTCAATAAACCCTGCAAATGAGCGGTCAATTTTCCAGCACCCTCCAGGATCGCATGCCGGTCTTCCTGCCATAAACGGGCAATGTTGAGCAGGATTTCCCCAAAGGCTGGCATGTTATACCGCCTCACCGGAGGAAAATAAGTCCCGCCATAAAATGGTTTTCCATCGGGGGTCAGGAACAGGCTCATTGGCCAGCCTCCCTGCCCCGTCATGGCAACCACTGCCTGCATGTAAATTCCATCCAAATCAGGTCGCTCTTCCCGGTCCACCTTGATGTTAACAAAATATTGGTTCAGGATGGCAGCAATCTCCTCGTTCTCAAAGGATTCATGTGCCATTACATGACACCAGTGACAGGCTGCATACCCGATGCTAAGAAAGATGGGCTTCTGTTCCCTTTCAGCCTTCTCCAGCGCCGCCTCTCCCCACGGGTGCCAGTCCACGGGTTGATGGGCATGCTGGAGTATATAAGGAGAATTTTCGTTGATCAAGGCGTTGGGCATGGGTTCGTCTTCCCGGGTACAAAATAAGGATCAGTATGGTAATCATAACCTGAAACCTTGAATCATCCAAACAGCTGTATCATCCCACCCCTTGACGGCGCGCCCTGCCGGGTGTATATTTCGCTGGCTCATAATTCGATCTATGACAATCTAAGGAAAAATGAACACCAGGAAAAAATTTTCTTACGACCATAAAAAACTGCATCATGAAATCCATGTTCTTTTCCAGATGGAAGATACGAGTGGTGTTGAGGTGTTTGCCACGCTGCGCCGGGTTGCTCATTTGAGCGAACTGCTGGAAACCCAGGCAGACGAAGAACAGGAAGTTACCGGCGCCAGGTGGCGGTTGATGATGCGCCTTCTGGTTGAGGAACAGCACGGCAACCAGGCTGGTTTGACACCATCCGAAATTGCCCGCTCCCAGCACGTCAGCCGAAATACCATCAGTTCCCTGCTGCGGGGATTGGAAGAACAGGGTATGATCCAACGCAGCGTGGATCCGGAAGATTTGCGCGGGTTTCGCATCCACCTCACCCCTTCTGGAAGGGATTATATTCATCAATCTGCCCCCCGCCGGTTGACCCGTCTCAACCACCTCGTCGGTGGTTTATCCAGCGAAGAAAGGGAGCAATTGGTGGATTTACTGGAAAAACTGGCATCCTCCCTGATAAGCCAGGTCCAGGAACCTCACCATCCTTAATCCATTCCACAGGAGCCATCCTTGATCCGTTTATTGAAATACCTGAAACCTTACAGCTTCTTTATCCTGGCGGCAATTATCATGCTGTTCATCCAGGCAAATGCCGACCTGGCTTTACCGGATTACATGTCCAGGATTGTCAATATTGGCATTCAACAGGGAGGCGTGGAAACTGCGGTTCCTTCCATCATCCGCCAGAGCCGTTTGGAACAGGCGCTGGTTTTTCTCAACGAAGCAGACCGGGAAAGGATTTTATCCAGTTATGACCTTGTAGATCCCAACACTACTGGTAATTCGATGACGGTTAACAACCAGGAGATCCAAATCCAGGAATCCGTATTCATTCTAAAAACAACGGACGCCGGGGAAATGGACTGGTTGAACGGCACGATGAGTAAAGCACTTGCGGCAGTCACCGGCCTGGAGCAAATGCTTGCCAACCCGGAGCAGGCTGCCCAAATGGCGCAATCCATGGGCATGAACCTGTCCCAACTGCCACCCGGTATGGACATATATCAGCTCCTCGGGTCGCTCCCACCGGAACAACGCGCCACACTTGATTCTGCCCTCGAACAGCAATTCGCCAACCTGGGGGAGAACATGCTCGTCCAGACTGCCATCCGCTCCGTTAAAACTGAGTATGAAACCCTGGGGCTGGACCCAGGTGTGCTACAAAACCAGTATATCCTCCGCACCGGTGCAATCATGCTGCTGGTTTCGCTTGTTTCAGTGATTTGTGCAATTGTTGTGGGATGGATTGCCTCACGCACATCTGCCGGATTTGCACGGGATGTTCGTAAAGCCGTTTTTGAGAAAGTGGAATCTTTTTCCAGCACGGAATTTGACAAATTTTCCACTGCTTCGTTAATCACCCGTTCCACAAACGATGTCACCCAGGTTTCCATGCTGGTTCTCATGATGGTGCGGATGTTTTTCTTTGCCCCTATCATGGGCGTAGGCGGTATCATTCGGGCAATGGATAAAGGCTCCTCCATGTGGTGGACAATTGCCCTGGCAGTTGTAATCCTGCTCATCCTGGTGACGGTGATCTTCACCATCGCGATTCCCAAATTCAAGCTCATCCAAAAATTGGTGGATCGCCTAAACCTTGTCATGCGGGAGAATCTTTCCGGCATCATGGTGATTCGGGCGTTCAATATGCAGCAGCATGAAGAGGAGCGCTTTGACCGCGCCAACCAGGACTTAACCGGAAACATCCTCTTTATTAACCGTGTGATGGCTTCCATGTTTCCATTCATGATGGTCATTATGAACGGGATTTCTTTGTTAATTATCTGGGTTGGATCCCACCAAGTTGCGCAATCCAACATGCAGGTGGGGGACATGATGGCTTTCATGCAGTACGCAATGCAGATCGTCATGTCATTCCTCATGATGTCAATCATGTTTATTAACCTGCCTCGGGCGGCTGTCTCTGGAGACCGCATTGCTGAAGTGTTGGAAATCAAACCGATGATCAAAGATCCGGAGGAACCTGCCAGGTTCCCACAACCCATCCGTGGTCTGGTGGAGTTTCGCAATGTTTCCTTCCGCTACCCGGATGCCGATGAAAATGTGATTTGCAATGTCAGTTTCACGGCACATCCCGGGAAAACCACCGCCATCATAGGCTCCACAGGTTCTGGAAAATCAACCGTAATTAACCTGATCCCAAGGTTTTTCGATGTTACAGAGGGGCAGATTCTTATCGACGGGGTTGATATCCGCTCCGTCAGCCAGCACGACCTGCGCCAACAGATTGGATACATTCCCCAGAAAAGCACCCTGTTTTCCGGTACCATTGAAAGCAACCTGCGCTTTGGTGATGAAAACGCCAGCGCTGAATTATTGAACCAGGCGATATCCATCGCCCAGGCGGGCGAGTTTGTATATGCCAATCAGGAGGGTCTTGCTGCAGAAATCTCACAGGGAGGCACCAATGTCTCCGGTGGTCAAAAGCAGCGTCTTTCCATCGCCAGAGCTCTGGTAAAACAAGCACCAATTTACATCTTTGATGACAGCTTCTCAGCACTGGACTTTAAAACCGATGCGGCACTTCGAAAAGCCCTGCGGGATAACTCAGCCCGGTCAACCCTGATCATTGTCACCCAGCGGGTTTCCACAATTTTGTATGCCGACCAGATTATCGTGCTGGATGACGGCATGGTCGTGGGAATTGGCACCCATGCCGAACTGATGAAGTCCTGTCAGACTTACCGCGAGATTGCCATGTCCCAGTTGAGCATTGAGGAATTATCATGACCACACAGTCCAGCACACGCAACCAAAACCAGCCAAGGCGCGGACCCATGGGACACGGGGGACCAATGGGTGGACCTATGGGAATGATGGGCGGTGAGAAGGCACGCGATTTTAAAGGCACCCTTGCCAGGCTTGTCCAGTATCTCGCACCATACAGGCTTCCCATCCTGGTTGTCATGCTGTTTGCTGCAGCATCGACCATCTTCAACATTATCGGACCAAAAATCCTTGGGAAAGCGACCACCAGGTTATTTGAAGGGGTAATGGCGCAGATTTCCGGGACCGGCACCGGGATTGATTTTCCATACATTGGGAATATCCTGATTACCATAGGTGTCCTGTACCTGCTTTCCTCCTTGTTTACGTACATTCAAGGATGGGTCATGTCGGATGTGTCCGCGAAAATGACCTACCGGTTCCGCAAGGAAATCGCCGCCAAGATTAATCGCATGCCGCTGAAATATTTTGACGGTACCAGCCACGGAGAGGTTCTCTCCCGCGTAACCAACGACGTGGACACCGTCAGTCAGACACTCAACCAGAGCTTGACCCAGATCATCACCTCCACGGTCACCGTGGTTGGCGTACTCATCATGATGCTGTCCATCAGCTGGCAGATGACCTTGGTCTCCCTGGTGATCATCCCCCTGTCCGCCGTCGTAACCGGATTGGTGATCAAGAATTCTCAAAAATACTTCAAACAGCAGCAGGAATTCCTGGGGCATGTAAACGGGCATGTTGAGGAGATGTACGGTGGTCACGTAGTTATGAAAGCCTTTAACGGCGAAAGGAAGAGCGTCGAGAAATTCAACGGATTGAACGATACCCTCTACCAATCCGCTTGGAAATCCCAGTTTCTGTCCGGCTTGATGATGCCCATCATGGGATTTATTGGCAATCTTGGCTACGTGGCAGTTGTCATGATGGGGGGTGTCCTGGCAATCCGCAACCTTGTCACCGTTGGCGACATTCAGGCATTCATTCAATATGTTCGCTCCTTTACGCAGCCGATTGCCCAACTTGCCAATATTTCCAACGTTCTCCAACAAACCGCCGCGGCAGCGGAACGGGTTTTTGAATTTCTGAATGAAACTGAAGAAGTGCCGGAAACAGGAAACGCGATTACGCCATCCAGGGTGCGCGGAGAAGTGGAATTCCGAAATGTTCAGTTTGGATATGACCCCGAAAAATTGGTTATTAAAAACTTTTCCGCCCGGGTCAAACCCGGACAAAAAATAGCCATTGTTGGTCCCACGGGTGCTGGGAAAACCACTTTGGTTAAGCTGCTAATGCGTTTTTATGACGTTAACTCGGGCGCCATCCTGGTGGATGGAAAAAATATTCAGGAATACACCCGCATTGGCTTGCGAGACCTGTTTGGAATGGTTCTACAGGATACCTGGCTGTACAATGACACAATCATGGAAAACATACGCTATGGTCGCCCGGATGCCACGGACGAGGAAGTCATGGCTGCTGCCCGGGCAGCCCACGTGGATCACTTCATCCACACCCTGCCGGATGGGTACCGGATGGTGCTTAACGAAGAAACCACCAACATTTCGCAAGGTCAAAAGCAGCTTCTGACCATTGCGCGGGCAGTATTATCCAATCCGCACATGTTGATCCTTGATGAAGCCACCAGTTCCGTGGACACGCGCACAGAGATCCTGATTCAGCAGGCGATGGATACATTGATGCAGGAACGCACCAGCTTTATCATTGCTCACCGGCTCTCCACCATCCGAAATGCAGACTTGATACTCGTCATGCGGGATGGGGATATCGTGGAACAGGGAAACCACGAGGAATTATTAAACAAGGGCGGCTTTTATACCGAGCTTTATAACAGCCAGTTCGAACACGTTTCCACCCTGTAAATTAAACGCAGATTGTCGGGGTGAGGGGGGCACCCAGACAATCTGTACAACTATTATATGGTATCTGATTATTAATTGCATTAATTTTTATTAAGACAATGGTAAATGTTTTTAACCATTCCGTATATATTGAACGGTTATTTATCGTTGCCCAAAATTCGCCTTTCCAGTACACTTATATTCATCCTGATATCCAATAACTCGGAGGCAGTAGGATGCCGGAACGAAAAATCTCACCTCGCGCCTGGATTGCCCTTGTCATACTGGCAGTTACCGGTCAGATTGCCTGGGCTGTTGAGAACAGCTGGTTCAACACCTTTGTATATGATCAATTGACCCCCGATCCCCGCCCGGTGGCATGGATGGTGGCAGCCAGTGCCATCACGGCAACCTTGACCACGCTGCTGATGGGAACCCTCAGCGACAGGGCGCGCTGGCGGTTCGGTCGCCGCAAACCGTTCATCCTCATCGGGTATATCCTCTGGGGGATTTCAACCATCCTGTTCCCGACCGTTGCATACATTAAGACAACCAGCCTGGCAGTTATCATGGTTGTGATTGCTGACTCCATCATGACATTCTTCGGATCAACCGCCAACGATGCCGCCTTCAATGCCTGGACAACCGATATTGCCTCCACCCGCGAGCGCGGCAGAGTGGAAGGCGTATTGAACATGGCAGTTTTTATTGCACAAATTGTTGCCATGGCGGCAGCCGGAGTTTTAATTGACCAGGTGGGATATTTTACATTCTTCTACGTTCTGGGTGCAATTGTCATCTTTTCCGGCATCGTGGGAGGCGGATTGCTGCAGGATGTACCTGCTCCCGCCATCCCTCCCGGTCGCTCCTTTTGGGCGGAGTTTGCGGAATTATTCCAGTGGAAAACTGTTCGGGAAAATACAACCCTTTTCCTGGTGCTGCTGAATATCATGCTTGCCAACATCGGTTACCAGGTATCCATGCCCTACCTGATTGTCTACCTGAACAACTACATTGGAATTTCCAAAACCGAGTTCAGCATCATCGGTGGAGCAGTCATGCTCGGCAGTGCACTCCTCGCCGTCCCCTTCGGTCTGCTTGCTGATCGATGGGAACGCCGGACGATGATCCTGGTTTGCACCGTTGTAGGGTCTCTTGGTGGCTTGATCTTCTCTTTTGCCCGTGGTCTCGTTCCCCTGGCACTTACAGCATTACTCTGGCAGGCTGTCACAATGGCAGCCGGTGTAGCAGCGGTTGCATGGTTGAAGGACCTGCTTCCGGAAGCCAACCGGGGTAAATTTCTCGGCGTGCGTATGATCTTCTGGATTGCAATCCCCATGGTATTGGGTCCTGCGATTGGTTCCCGCCTGATCCAGGCTTTTGGCACACCCACTGTAATGAACGGTGAAGCTGGTTTCATCCCGCCACCCTTAATCTTCCAGGTCGGCGCCTTGATTGCGATTACAGCCCTTGTCCCGCTGCTCTTCATCCGCAAAAAATCAACGGATGAATCCCGGGAGTAATCATCTTATGAAGGAACTGGAACTCCGTGATGTGGAAATATTAGGCGGTTTCTGGCGCGAACGGCTGGCAACCAATCTTGAGAAGGCACTCCCCCACCAATGGGACCAACTCGAGGCAACCGGTTGCATCCAGAACTTTCGTCTGGCTGCCAGCCTGTCAGATGGGTTCCGGGAAGGGATGTTCTTTGCAGATTCAGATGCCTATAAGTGGCTGGATGCCGCCTCCCGCGTTATGGCACATCACCCAACCCCCCAAATTCAAAAACAAGTGAATGAATTGATCTCCATCCTGGAGAAAGCCCAGATGCAGGATGGCTATCTGTACACATACAACCAGCTGCACTTTCCAGGGGAACGATGGGAAAATTTGCAAATTGAACACGAACTGTACTGTCTTGGTCACCTGATGGAAGCAGGCGTATCTCATTACCTTGCCACCGGCGAAAATCAAGTATTGGAAATTGCCCGCCGGGCTGCCAGCCTGCTTGTTGAGGTATTTAAGGATGCACCCCCCATCCAGACGGATGGACATGAAGAGATTGAAATCGCCCTGCTGCGCCTGTACCAGGCAACTGGTGATCTGTCATGCCTGGAGCTTGCCCGCAAATTCCTTGAACGACGTGGACGTATTCGGGGATACGGCTGGAAATTCCTCCAGCAATCCCGTCGCACCACCCGGCGGATGAATATCCGAAACCGGCAGCGGACCCTGTATCAGCAGAACCACCCATACCATCAGCCTCCCACACAGCCATCGCGTCTCCTGCACCGTGTACCTCCACTCCTTCCACTGCGGCTGGCACATAGTCTGCTGACAGGGAAATACGCCCAGCAGAACCGCCCCATCCGGGAGCAAACTGTCCCGGTTGGGCATGCGGTCCGGTTCACCTACTTGCAAACCGCCATTGCCATGCTGGCAAAACATACAAACGATGTGTCATTCATTCCCAACCTCATGAAAGCCTGGGATCGAATGGTCATCAGGCGGATGTATGTCACCGGCGGATTGGGTGCGCTTCCATTAATCGAGGGATTCGGTCGCGATTATGAACTTCACCCGGACCTGGCATACGCAGAAACTTGCGCTGCGCTTGGGAGCATCTTTTGGAACTGGGAAATGACTCTCCTGACCGGAGACGCCCAGTTTGCCGACCTGCTGGAATGGCAATTATACAACGCTGCCTCTGTATCGATGGGATTGGATGGCACAACGTATTTTTACGATAATCCACTTGCCAGCCGCGGCGAGTTAAAGCGGCAGCCATGGTATACCGTTCCCTGCTGTCCTTCCAATCTCTCCCGCACCTGGGCTGCGCTGGGAACTTATCTCTACAGCCGGGACGAAAACGATTACTGGGTTCATCAGTATATTTCCAGTCGGGCGGAATTGGAACCCGGAATGATCATCAACACAATCTCTGGATTGCCCTGGCATGGAGAAATTACCATTCAATTGGAGATGGATGCACCCCGCCAGGCTGCATTTCATTTACGCATACCCTCCTGGACAGATGGCTATGCGCTGTTTATAAATCATCAAGCTGAAGATATTTCGCACCCCATCCGAACGCCGGTGCAAACCGCTTGTGGTTATTCGCCATACACATCCTGTTATCTCCACCTGGAAAGATTGTGGAAACCCGGCGATGAAATTTCGTTATCCCTTTCAATGCCCATCCGCTTTTACAGACAGGATCGCCGACTGCCATCCTGCGGAGGAAAACTTGCACTGGGCCGCGGTCCCATCCTCTACTGCCTGGAGAGTACCGATCAACCCGGCGTGGACATTTTCAACCTGACCATCCATCGGGAATCCATCAGGGCAAATTGGGAACCAGATCTTCTTCAAGGTTGCATGACCCTCCAGGGAAATACCATTGACGGTAAACGGTTCAAATCTATTCCCTATATGCTCTGGGCTAATCGTGGACCATCCCGAATGAATATCTTTGTTCAAGGATAAAAATCCCATGTCTGCATCCCACGAATGGCATCCAGCCCCATCTCCACTCAAAACCCGCTGGGCGGACAGGGTGGATCCAGCCTGCCCCCTTCCGGAATACCCCCGCCCCCAGCTGACGCGCCCAGACTGGCAAAACCTGAACGGATTATGGGAATACACCATTCAACCCGCCGATTCCGGGATTCCAGGACATTTTGATGGGACAATCCTGGTTCCATTTCCATTGGAATCTTCCCTTTCCGGGGTGGCAAAACCTCTCGACGCGGATGAAAAATTATGGTACTTCCGTACCTTTACAATCCCTGAAAAATGGCAGGGACAAGCCATTCTGCTCCACTTTGGCGCGGTGGATTGGCAGACCAACGTCTGGTTGAACGGAATATTTATTGGTTCTCATTCTGGCGGTTACCTGCCATTCACTTTTGACCTGACTCAACACGTCCGTTTTTTCAACAATAATGAACTCATCATCTCTGTGGCAGACCCATCTGATGACGGAATGCAGGCGCGGGGAAAACAAACCCTGCATCCTCGCGGGATCTGGTACACAAGCGTTTCCGGAATCTGGCAAACCGTCTGGCTGGAAGCAGTGCCCCCTACCAGCATCCGGTCATTAACGTTGACGCCCGACCTTGATACCGGGCAACTCCACATTTCACTCCATGTGCAGGGACAGAAACAGGACAACCTTCTTGTTGAGGCAGTGGGTTTTGACCAGGGCATGGAAATCGCCCGGGCTTACGCATCCCTCGGGCAGCCCATGGCAATCCCGATCATGCATCCCAAGCCCTGGAGTCCGGGCTCTCCCCACCTGTATGACCTGACTGTAAAATTATTGAAAGATGGCAAACCGGTTGACGAGATTGGCAGTTATTTTGCCATGCGCTCCTATCGTCTGGGGCTGGATTCGAGGGGACACACCCGGTTTGAACTGAATCATGAACCTCTTTTCCTGTATGGTCTGCTTGACCAGGGATATTTCCCGGATGGTTTGTACACGGCTCCCACTGATGAAGCCCTGCGGTTTGATATTGAATACACCCGGAAACTGGGCATGAACATGATCCGCAAACATGTCAAGGTCGAACCGGCGCGGTGGTATTACCACTGCGATCGTTTGGGCATGATTGTCTGGCAGGATATGCCCAACGGAGGAAAACCAGTGGGAGGATTTCTTTCCACGCTGGCAATCGGCACCGGTTATAACGAACGCGATGAAAAACGCTGGAAACGCGCAGGGAGAATCGACCCGGAGAATCGCACACAATTTGAAGCCGAGCTGCGTGCAATGATCCAGCATCTTTATAACTTTCCCTGTATTGCCGTGTGGGTCCCATTCAATGAGGGATGGGGGCAATATCAAAGCACCAGGATTGCCAAACTCATCAAAACCTGGGATCCAACCCGCCTGGTTGATGCTGCCTCAGGCTGGTTTGACCAGGGTGCCGGAGATTTTGAAAGCCGCCATATCTACAACATCCGACTGCAACGGCGGAAACCGCACTCCAGACGAGCTTTTGTCATCTCGGAATTTGGGGGGTACAGTTTGAAAATCCCCGGTCACCTTTGGAATCCGGGGAAGAAATTTGGTTATAAATTTTTCCCTAACGAGGAATCATTGGTGGAGGCTTACGTCACCATCCTTCGGGATGAACTCAAGCCGTTGATGCGGGAGGGTCTGGCAGCCGCCATCTACACCCAGACAACCGACGTGGAAATTGAAATCAACGGATTCCTGACCTACGACCGGGAAGTGGAAAAGATCCCCGCCAGCCAGGTAACACTGATTCACCAGGACCTGATTGCCAACGCATCGGGAAAACGTTAACGATCCTGCTTTTGTGCTGTCACCAGCCA